>Ga0099826_10004176_pt1 | contig 10061 bp, 6 predicted proteins | sample Mtrugardesep15_FD_76830 | JGI IMG/M metagenome (GOLD analysis project Ga0099826, IMG submission 76830) | Root nodule microbial communities of legume samples collected from California, USA - M. trunc garden sep15 | ecosystem: Host-associated > Plants > Roots > Nodule | place: USA: California...
AAATATAAGAGACATGTATTGTTATATGTAGGGGTTGGGGTTCAAACCCAGACACCCCACTTATTTTCAATTACTCATTTTTTAATCTCACTAATTTGCATATAAAAAAAAATATTTATCAGCAAAATAAGGGGAATACTAAAGAAGTGATTAATCGACGGTTAAGATGGAATGCTAAAGAAGTGATTAATCGACGGTTAAGATGGAGTATAAGGGGAAGCTATCTTGTATGGAACCAACCTTGGTGACAAGACACTGTTTGCCTTCAACCTCTCACGGAAGTACAAATCACGTGGGATGCCCTCACGGTTGCTCACTTGTTTAAGCCAAACACGAAATACTGGAATGAGAATTTCATCTAGTATGTTTTTGACACAAGAACAAATCAAATTTTAAATACACCGATTTTGCCTTCGGTTCGAGTGGACAAATTTTACATAATTAAGCGTTCAAAATGTTTTTGTTCCTTATAAATATGTCCACTTTTCATTTTAGTTTCTCTAAAGAAATTATCAGCTTTTAGTCTCTTAAAAGTTTTTCATTCTAACTTTTGGTCATTTCTTTAAAGTAAACTCACATATAAAATTCATATTTTTGAATAAATTTTGCAGAAAAATATAAAATATTATAAGAATCTCTCAAAAAAAATTAGAACTCTTTAACTAAACATGAATTAAGTGTGATTGAAAATTTTATATAAGTTAAAAATTGAAGGAAAACTTTACAAAGATTAAAGCGAAAAAGTTAATATGTTTACCGGGATAAAAACATGTTTGACCATGTAATGAACACAATATTAAATAAGTACTCATTCGATTACTATTTACAAGAAACACATGATTTTTTTAAAATATATTAAATAATTTATGTACATAATCAAGAATCTAAACCACATGCATAAATTATTCAATATATTTAAAAAATTAATTGTCTCAAATTAATCCCCGACTTTATTAACATTTCAAATTAGTCTCTGTTTTTGTCAAAAATTTATCAATTTGGTCCTTGGTCATGTGAGGAAAACATAATTTTTTTTTACAAACACATCGACTAGTTTGAAATATTAATAGAGTCAAGGATTAAATTGAAAATCTCTTACAAAGGTAGAGACCAACTTGATGATTTACTCAAAAGTTAATATATTTACAAGGATAGAAACGTGTTTAACGATGTACACCCTTCGGTCACTATTATAAATAAAATTTTGCATTTTAGATTCATTGATTAAATTATGTATGTAGTCTTTATTATAAACCATATACTTAATTTAATGAATGAATTTAAAATGTAAAGTTTTACTTATAATAATGACCGAAGATTGTAATTAAAATTAGTACTCCTTCGATACTATTTGAAAAAAAACAAATTACTTTGTAAATACATTGAATAATTTTATGTATTTAATCAAGAATTTAAACCGCGTAGATAAATGATTTAATTTAACAAGTAAATTGTTTCGTGTAAATAGGACCGAAAGCGAGGATGAAGATGTAAGAAGAGATTGATTAATAAAAAGACAAAAGTATCTGTCCGCGTGTTGAATTCATTTCATAGTTTTCGATTGCGGTGGCTACTCTCTCTTCTTCTTCTTCTTCTTCGTGTTGCTTCTTCACGCTAAGCGCGGGTGATATCTCAGATTCATGGATCGAATCATCGGTGATAAATTCAAGTTAGGACGCAAGATCGGAAGTGGATCCTTCGGTGAAATCTATCTCGGTCTCTTCCTTCAATCAAATTCTCTTTTCATTTTTTTATTATTATTATTTGTTTTTTTTTCTTCGTGTTTTGATTCTGATATTGATTCAATTTTATGATTTTGCAGCTACTCATATTGATACCTTCGAGATCGTTGCTGTCAAGATCGTATGTTTCATCCAATTCTTTATTTTCATTTTTTTTCTTGTAATTTAATTTGAATTTGTGTAAATTGAATTGAACTGGTTAGTGTAATTTTCGTATCACGATAGATTTGTTAGAATCCACTGTGTACCGCGATACCACGAGATACTGTGATTCTAGCATATCCACGGTGATACCAAACATACTTTCAACAAATTTACTAAATTAAATTGAATTGTTTAGCTATGTTATTGGTATGTTTGGTATAATGGTAGATTTGCCAGAATCACTGTGTATGAGATACTGTGATTCTGGTGTATTCACGGTGATACCAAACATACTGTCAATAAATTTGCTAAATTAAATTGAATTGTTTAGCTTATTAGCTGTGTTATTGCCATGTCTTGTATCGATATGAGTAAAAATGATTTTGGCGTGTTTATTGTTCTGGAGTAGGATTGATTTTGTCTACAAAAGCTAAGATGTGATTTTTACATTGAAATATATTGTTTTGACTCATTTTTACATTCAAGTAACTTTTAACTAAAATTAATCCATTCAAAATCATTTTTTGTTACCGCAGTGTATGTTTGGTATCACGTTGATTTGTCAGAATCACAGTGAACTACAGTGATTTTCATGGTTTACTGTGATTTTGGCATACTCATTGTGATACCAAACATACTTTTAGTTTTAGCTTAGTTTTTTAATTTTGTTGATTTTCTGTTGTGTTGCAGGAGACTGGTAAAACGAAGCATCCACAATTGCTTTACGAAGCCAAACTATATAATATTCTTCAAGGCGGAAGTATGCTTCTTTCTTTTTCCTTTCATTATTTTCTTTGTCGTGGGCACAACTTGAGATTAAATGCGGAGTTTATTTGATTTTAGAGAAATGAAATGTGTCAATTTGGATCCTCCAACGTCTCAATTGTCTCTAAAAATTGTATTTTTAGGGATATTTTAGTTTCTGTCAAGGACACTTTTGTCCGTTATTTGAATTTGACATTTTAAAGGACTGAGTCGACATTTTTCATTTCTGAAGGATCAAATAGGTGTTCATGTATTTACTCAGGTGCTGTCAAGTATTTGGCGGTAATGGTGCTATAGCGATGGAGTGTAGTGACAAATTGCTATTGTTCTGTAATTGAATGATTAGTACAAAATGTTTTCAAATAACAATTTGAAAAGAAAAAATAAAACACTTTTTCCCAATCTGCGATTGACAACATTGATTTACTGTAATAACAATAACACATTTAAGCAATAAGTTTATTTGCATTCTTGCTATTGTTATTGTTGTTGGGATTTAATTGTAAATGTTGGATTTTTGTTTAATTAATGCAGGTGGTATCCCAAGCATAAGATGGAGTGGTGTAGACGGGGAAGACAATGTGCTTGTTATGGATTTGTTGGGGCCTAGTCTTGAGGATCTTTTTGTTTACTGTGGAAGAAAATTCTCCCTCAAAACTGTCTTGATGTTGGCTGATCAAATGGTAACCCCCATCCCTTTTAGTTCCGGCTTCCGTAGCCTTATGATGTTTTTTAGTGTCAGTCCCAGAGAATGTCATTTGTGCCACTGTTATATATCTTGTTGTGTGGTTATGATGCCAAGCGAGAGAAGTGTGCATTTATAAAGGTATTAACGTGTTTTTTATTTGGGTGCAGATGACCAGAATAGAGTATGTGCATTCTAAAGGGTTCCTCCATAGGGATATAAAACCGGATAATTTTCTCATGGGACTTGGTCGGAAGGCAAACCTGGTGAGTGAATACCCAGTTTTTAATTGTTTCCATACATTTAGAATTGACCAATCCTGTCATTCCTTGAACTAGTTGTTTCATTGAATTGATGTGCTGTATATGTGTGCTTGTGTTGCACATGTCAGGTATATGTAATTGATTTTGGGCTTGCAAAACGATATCGGGACTCCACAACCAATCGCCACATCCCATACAGGTTTTGAACTTTCTACCATTGTAATCCATTGTTAATTCATTCACTTTTCTTTTTTTAACAGGATTGTTAATTCATTCACTTAATGTTGAAAATTTCTTCTGATTTTGTGTGTAGATTTCTTTCCTTTAGCTGTGCTCTTAGTTTATTTGCATTCCTCATCCCTTAGAAATACCCATAATTAATACTTAATGGATTTTACAACACAGGGAGAACAAAAACTTAACAGGGACTGCGCGTTATGCAAGCTGTAATACTCATCTTGGGATTGGTAAGTCAGAAGAAATTATTTAAGCCCTTCACATCAAACAAATTGCAATTATTTTCTTTATGTTAATTCTCTATTTTATTTGTAGAACAAAGCCGCCGGGATGATTTGGAGTCACTGGGATATGTGCTTTTGTACTTCCTCAGAGGAAGGTATGGCATTCTTATCTACTTATTTGGCTTCCAGAAGCAAATTTTGCATTTACCTATTGAGAGCAACATAAATATATGTTCTGATCTTTACGCTATTTAATATTTGTGTTTAGCCTTCCTTGGCAAAACCTAAAGGCTGCGACAAAGAAGCAAAAGTATGATAAAATATGTGAAAAGAAAGTATCAACTCCTATTGAGGTAAGCATCTGCACATATATCTATTCTGAATGCATTTTCTTTTTTGTTATCATCACAATCTTATTTGTCTGTTGTTTTTGTGTAGGTTTTATGCAAATCTCATCCTGTAGAGTTTGCTTCATACTTCCATTACTGCCATTCTTTGACCTTTGATCAGCGACCTGATTATGGATTCTTGAGGCGCCTATTTCGGGAGTTATTTGCTCGAGAAGGTGATTATAAATGTTCATCAAGTCATCTTTATATTCTTCACCTTTACATGTTTAGTGTTGTGCAATACTAGCCATGTTCAAAGCCTAAATCACAAGCCAACGAATGTTGGTTTAGTTGGTATGGATTCAACTCATATTCCATTCTACAAAGATGCGAGTTCGATGCCCTGGCCGATTTGAGGACTCTGATAGTAGGTAATATGTAAGTGCATCTATAAGCACTTACATGTTAAATGGGCAGTTTGTTTTATCAACTTACATGTTCCTTCATACGCAAAATTCATATTCTGTTGTCGTAAAGTTAGCTGAATTTGTCCTTGTTTTCACATCTACGCTGAAATCTAACATCCCCACTCATTTCTGGTTTATGACAGGTTACAAATTTGATTATGTATTTGATTGGACAATTTTGAAGTACCAGCAGTCACAAAAGAGTAGAGCCCAGCCTCACATATCCGTAAGTATATTTGTGTGTGTGTGTAGATTGAGGTTGAGTCTTCCAATGCATCTGAAAATATTAATTTTGTCATATTGCAGCCGGTTCCTGTAGCGAGCAACAATCGGGCAATGCCCATGGATATTGATAACCAACTAGGTTGGTGCTTCTCGAACCATATTTTGTTGTTCTGCATACTAAAATGTCCAGTTCATTATTACTAATTGACAATGGTTGCTTAATGCTTATACAGGGGATGTCTCAGCAGAGCAAATTAGATCAGACAATGCTACTTCTTCTGGTGTTAAGTTCCAGTTTAAATCGTCAGGCGGTAAAAATTTGGCTTCTGAGAATCCTCTTGGCAAGAATGTAAGTCGTCCTACTTGGAGTAAAAAGGTTTCATTCCTTGCCACTGAACCTGCACTACACTGAGTCACAATTCTTCAGTGGCACACCTTTATGTTTCAAACTTGTGAAATAGACGAGTGTTTAATGACCAAATTTTAATCTATTGTTTATTATTTTGGCAAGAATGTAAGTCGTCTTACTTGGAGTAAAAAGGTTTCATTCCTTGCCACTGAATCTGCACTACACTGAGTCACAATTCTTCAGTGGCACACCTTTATGTTTCAAACTTGTGAAATAGACGAGTGTTTAATGACCAAATTTTAATCTATTGTTTATTATTTTGTAGATTTTTGGTGAAGCAACTATCCCTTCTACTTCACACTCTTTCGAAGCATCAAGAAGGAACTCCTTGAAGCCTTCCGCGTCCACTGAAGCTGTGAACCATAGACATGGGCAAGGGAGCAGTAAAATTGGTCCTTCAAGTAGTCGGATGAATGTTCTGCACATAAGTTCTGCTAAATAAATGCTGAATATGGTAATTTTCTGGTTTATACCGCGTGTGAGCTGCATTGAGTACTATTGTCTATATATGGCCCACTCATATCATTGACCATTGCTTATATTGTGCTATGTTTCTAGGTGTGAATCTGATTAAGAAGATTCCCTGCATGCATACAAACATGGAGCTGCATATTATGGTGTATTGCTTGCAAGTGATCTGCCCGTGGAGACTACAAATGTGCTACAAGGTTGATAAATTTCTTAGCTCATCTTTTGAGGCCAGTTTATGTTGCTCATTTTCCCCCTAAGGTGACTGCAAATGATTGTTTGGTATAAAATACAGACTGCACAGGCTTGGCTTCTTCGTTGTAGATAATTTTCAAATATGGCACACAACAATCTTGTGTATCTATGTTTCAATGTAAAATTAATGTGTGATGTGGCACCATTTGCCCCTCTTGCCACTTGTGATTTGTGCCATATAATAAGTGGTGACATAATTTGGTTTAAATTGATTGATAATATTACAAATTGCAGGTTTGTTTTCAGTTGCTTTTGTTAAGATACATTTGACTTCAGTTTATCGTTTTGTTGCTTATTTAATTTTCTCGTTATTATATTTTGACTGCCTGCACAAGATACAGTGCACTTGTAATTATGTTGTCTGTATATCATGTTTTGAATCATCAATCCATGAAATGGTAAGCAGCTTGTCGGTGACCTTGTTTTCAGAATGTATGACCACAATGAATCAGATGCAAAAGTTTCGGCAGGATGACTCCCGAAATAATGGTTTCTTCACAAACATCAAAGGTAGTTTTGGTGGTATATTTTCAACGATCGTGTGGTTTAACGATAGTCTGAGGTCACTATGTGCACCTCTTAATATTTAAACTTCAGGTTTCAATCTTGTTATCAAAGGAACATTTTCAATGTTCTACCAATTTCTAATTTTATAGAATTACGTATAGTTAGAACAGTTAAAAAATATGTACATTGTTGAATCAGCTTCTGTTCATGTTAATTTTTTTTTACTTTGAACATGATGCTCAAACATTTCTTGATTTGTAGGTGTCAAATTTGACAGTCAGCCAGATTAATTTGTATTGTCATTCATGGGCTGAGTGAATTCAATCTGTTTTATTTCAATGTGACCAAGGTGTGGACAAACTGAAATATATTTGATGTTTCCATGTAAAACTAACTGCAAATGTGTGATACTATTTTCAGTTTGCATTTGTTTCCTTTGCAGGTCTCTTTTTTTTTTAATCTATATGGCAAAGGATGAAATATGCAAGACAATTGCACTTGCATCGATGCCATCTACATGTTTTCTTTTTGGAGGATTTCCTTTTTTAACCTATATGGGTTAAAGAATGAGATATGTAGAGTAAATGACATTTAGGTGGATGTCATAACTAAATCATACATACCTCTTCATACGGGAATGGATCCTCTCAAGTGGATGTCCATTGAAAAAGAGAATTCATGAAGAAAAAAAGTGAGTTTTAATGGTGGAGATCATGAAATGAGGAAACATGAGGGAAAAATAGAGAGCACTCATTCTCCTTTTCATACACATGATCCTCAAACCTTGAGGACCAAAATTAGAATTGTTTTTTATGATAATGTTTGTTGGCTACTACTATCTTTTGAAGATGTACCTGTGAAATTGAGATTTTAGTTTCCCGTCAATCCGGATAATACTAGGTCACCGGGTCTTGTGCTAGTTTTTGCATCATGAAAATTAATGTCGTTGCTACCAAGTTGAAGTGTATGTTTCTTTCTACCAAATAAAAAAATTTAAATTTTCTGAAATCTCAATCACCACAAATTGAAAAAAGCTTCTGACCGAACATAGAAGATATTTTTTGGGTCTCCAAAACCTCAATGTGAATCTTTGCTTGAACTCGAGCATTAGCAAAAATGTAAGTTGGGGTTGATAGCTTTAGAAAAGGTGAGTTTTTCATGGCCACATGACAAAAATAAGGAGTTTATGAGATGGTGATAGAGAGGGGAATTGAATTTGAACCTGATGTTTTGTATCTCTTAACCTGTTTCAACAATATCACCAAACGACCTTATAATTGAAGTTATATAGATAGATAGATAAATAGTCTTACAAAGAGTTCTTTAACTTAATTTGAAGCTTTAAACAAAGTTTTTTATTTTATTTTTTATCTTATGTCAAATTAGTCTTTTATATTTAAAAGTGTTTACATTGTAAAACCTATTTTCATTCTTAATTTATTTCAACTGTAAATTTGTGTACACGTTCACTTCATAATTTAATGATCTACTATAAAGAATGTTTCACAACTTAGTACTATAATTAGACTCTTGTTGACAACTATAGAGTGACAATTTTGGATAAAATTTGAAAAGATCATATTCATTTTTATAGATTTAATATTGTAACAGTCATTATGATATAATTTAGATGTTATCTTGATTAAATGTTGGTGAAATGTGTATTCTTAAATGGTCAAGTGCAAATTGGTAATATGCATAGATGAAAAATGGAAGTTGATTCATATAGTTGAGATTTTTAAAAATGAAAGAACAATTTGACACCAAAAAATGAAGAAAATAAAGGAACTGTCTGTCTAAATCTTAATTTAAAGTTATACACCGTAGTTTGGTATCGGTTGATACATATCAATAACAATGAAAGTTAGTTTAATTTGAGGATTATCATTTGAAGGGTACAACATAGTTGATGTACACTTTGTTTTAAATACAAGTTGAGTTTAGTATGTTATACACTTGTTGAAACAGCAACAACGAGACTAACAACGTGACTGTAATCAATGTTTTGGTTCCTTCGTGGTTTTTGACAGCGCCATGGAGAAAAGCCTAATGTCGCGGTCCGTGAAATTTTTGATCTGATGTTTTCTATCATGTGGACTAGAGAATTTTGGAATACTGCGTAATTGTCCTGATATGCAATAATTTTTCAATTCTTTTTCTCACGTTGTTATGAATTCTTTATTCAAGTTCCTAATTTGTTTTGTCTTGCTGCTATAAATTTTTGACATTTTGTTGTGAATTCTCTACTCAATTTCCTAATTTGTTTTGCCCTACCACTATAATTGTTTGGCATTTTCAAAAGGATGAAATTCGTATTTTTTCCCCTTCTATTGGAAAAGCAACGTCATATCATAAAATGAAATAAAGAAGTAAGTAAACAAGTTGTTTATCATTGTCTTTTATGTAAATAAGATAAAACTTACTATTTAACTATACAAAGGCTTCTCTAAAAAAAAAAAAACTATACAGAGGCCAATTAGATGCACGCACACCAAATATCCCAACATATTGACATATTAATAGCATATAATTATAATTAAAAAAAAAGTTTTAGATAAGGCTTAGAGAAAGTATAGTAGGTATCGAGCCAAATAGAAATGAAGTAAAAAGCTGATTTCAAAAAATTAAAAAGCTGATTTCAAACATGAAAATACTTTCAATTGTTTTTACAATTCTCTTTTTACAAATATGACTTAGAAAATTTTATAATCTCGTATCCATTCTTCATGTCATACACTGTCCAAATGGTCGTGTAAAGAGGTATGAGAAACTCTTCCATCGGAATGGTAAGTAATTATGAGTTTAAATATTAAATAATGTTATGTAAAATGTCAATTGGAAAACAAAATGTTGTACAAAGTCTATAGTTTGCATCAATATAGCAAAGTGAATATAAACAAGGACGCAACTCAAATTACGTTTGAAATCAATACCTTGACGATGGAGCAAATCGACGGAATTTGGATTTTGAAAATCAAGCTCGGGCTTAAAATCCATTATCATCGGTCTAAGTAAGACCTAGTTATGGCAGCTAACGTCGTACCATATCTTGGCAATGATCTATTTTGAAGTATAGTAGCACCACCCTATCTGACGATGGACATGACCGGACGGACCTGAGCGCAAATATGAGTGGAAAGAAATTTTTTTTTTTTTTTTGAAGAAGAAGAATGAGTGGAAAGAACTAATGACACTCATTGTGGTTTTGGTGGAACTTGAGCATTTAATCTATATCTATATCTATACTATATATAAAGGAAGCTACCCTTTTCAGCACACTTTTGGGTTGGACTTTTCTTTCCAAAAATATCCTTAATTTTAAATACAAGTAACACATGTAA
>Ga0099826_10004177_pt1 | contig 10060 bp, 5 predicted proteins | sample Mtrugardesep15_FD_76830 | JGI IMG/M metagenome (GOLD analysis project Ga0099826, IMG submission 76830) | Root nodule microbial communities of legume samples collected from California, USA - M. trunc garden sep15 | ecosystem: Host-associated > Plants > Roots > Nodule | place: USA: California...
AAAAAAAAAAAAAAAAATACCACATCTCGAAAATGTAAGGTAATGCATAACTCTTTGTGCTAAGTGAATCCGTAACATAACCACTAATTTACTAACATTTGCCAATCCAAAATAAAGACAGGCATGAAAAATCACCAAACATGGAAGGAAAAAAAGACAAGGAAGAACATAAAGGAAAATATTTAGTCCTTTACACTAAAAGATGATTAAAAAAAATATAACATGTTCTGGTTGTTATTAATAAAAACAAGATGTGTACGCTATACAACCAGTTAAGCTAACCGGACATATTTAAAAGACCGATTCAAATTTCAGACCAAGGGATACAATCATGCAAAACTACAACTTCACAGCCAATTGGTTGGACTCAAATGGTTAACGAGCTTCAGCTAAGGACGAATCATTCGGGAGAACCTGAGTTTGAATCCTTGCTGGAATAATCTTTAGTAAGACTTTTAACTCCATACCGAACTCCAAATTACTAGGGAGGGACTGTAGGTTAAGACCAAAAATACAACTTCAACTCATTTAACATATTCTATTTTGCCAACATCCAAATAAAAGATTCAATACATGTGATGCACACAAAAAAAGGAGTAAAAGTTGTAGTAATAACATACATTGGAGCACTATGTTTGAGCTTCCAAAAGATTGCATAATTCCACTGAGTATTGAAACAAAGACTTCTAAGTAGTTGATGCAAGTTGTTATCCATCTTCTTCCCCCTTATAAAAAGTTAGAAACTTTTACACCTCAAAGACACCCTCAAGCAAAAGGGTCTTCAAATTAGTCCTCCAAAAAAGAAGAAAAACCCTCCAAATTCGAATCACACAAAACCAATCAAATCAAATTTCCCTAACTAGCTAACTTCCTCTGTAAGACCCTCTTCCAGCTTGCTTCCTCCGCAACCCAGCTCGCCGTTTTAATGGCGGTTCTCTTCCAACTGTTTGTAGCACCACACAATCCCAACCCATCACTCACACCACAAAATTCCCACCACCCCACCAACAAAAGCTTCAAACTTTACTCCCCAATCGGTAAATTAAACAGAACCAAACCCTCTATTACACTTGAAAAGCAAAAATACAAGCACAACAAAACTTGCAACTAGCCATAACAAAAAATTGAATGTAAACTACTTTGTTCTTGATTTTGAAGGTAGATTCAATAAATTTAGCTTATATCTGATGACATGTCAAAGTGTTTAATGGAATTGAGGTGTCTGAAAATGTGAAAGATTTTGCAAACAATGAAGAGTTCTGCTTACCCTTTCACAGAGAAAGAGAGAGAGAGTGAGCTTGTAGTAGTTGGCAATTGCTGAGAAGAAAGTGAATAGGCAAAGTGTGACAAAATGTCAATGGTGTGAGTTCTTCTTCTATATCGTAGTTGGAACCTAACTGAGTCGCGCAGTTTTCAATCTCAACCGTCAGATCTAAAGTACTATTGTTAGAGGGAAATGAAAAATGTAACTTTAGAAGAAAAGGAAAAATGTTAATAGTAGAGAATGAAACACTTAACTTCTTATTTAAACTTCTTTAACACTCGTTCGTCTCATCTTAAATTAACGATAGATATTGTTTCCTACGAATATTTGCTTTTTTTATTGTAAGAAGTCTAGATCTAAACATAAGATTAGAATACATTTGACTGAGTGAACTTTTAAGTATTTAAAACAAATAGAAACAAAATATTGACTTTGGAGACTAATAAGGGAAAAAGTCCCAAAGGGAACTTCATGAAGGATTAAAGGCTAATTAGAACTTGTATTTAACATTAGCATCCACCATTAGGACAAATCCAAAAAGGAAGAATCCAATTGGGTTATGACTTATGAGTATACTTTATGGTGGTGAATATGGATGGCCAACAACATCATATCAAATTGAGAACATGCTTCCTTATCTTTTCTTCATGTTCTCAACCCTTTCTTTGAAATTCTAGTAAAAGGAGTCCCCTTCTTTAGCTACTTTTCAACAATGATCTTATTGTGCCTTACTGTAAAAAGAAAACAATCATCTTATTGCCCTAAAGTTATCACACCTTCTCAATTTTGCATCATATATTTATGTAACCTTTTACCCTTCCTTGCATTACAACTTTTTTTTTAGAGGACCCTTCCTTGTGTTATAATTGTATATATTGAAAAATGCTCTCGTTTTCATGAAAAGATGCCTCACCAAAACATACAAAATTATGTGATTGGTTATTTTCTTCACTGGCTTATATATATTTATTGTTTTTTTACAGACAAATGGCAGTAATTCTTTTGTTAGGTAGAGTGAAAAATTGTCGGCAATAGAAATAATCGAATCCTACATTTTTTTTTAATACTTCTCCGGCGTCTCAACTTATATTATCGGATTACACTTTCTAAACATACTATTGTCATATTAGACTACACACTAGCTATTTTTTTTATAGTATCCGGATTTTTTTTATGACATAATGGCATCTGGATTTGTTTTTTATTATACACATTATCTCTACTTGAGGATTTAGCCTAATTCTATTAGGTCAATCCCTTTAGATTACTTCTTAGACAAGAGACATATCAGTAGGTGGTGTTTAGGGGAGTCACGTTTCTCACGTGACTTCAAGGACTCCTCGGATAAACACTTGGATTGCACCACCTACTTTATAATATAATGTGGATACTAGATTTTTTGTTAAAGGAATTGATGAATATTTTAAATTGCACTATCGTTAGTCCCCAATTTTTTGACAGTGTCTTCTTTTATTGCTATATAGTTTGTTTATTAATGAAATGCGAATGAGTCATGTGCATGTTTAAATTGAAAATAAATTAAGGGTTCGTTTGGTATATATATGATAGAGAGAAACAAAATATGATAAATATCCTACATAAATATCTTGTCATTTATATTATAATATTATTTTTTCTTAAAAAAAATTATATAATATATATTTCATCATATCATTATCAAATGGTCCACCAAATACTTTTGTCAAAAAAAAAAAATCCACCAAATACATGATATAATAAAATAATAATATCATGTTTCTTATCATGTGTATCCCAAACACATGATATCATTAGTGATCAATGATTATCCTATCAATCAATATGATATATTATTTTTATCCAACTTTTTATCATATAATGTTTTTATCTTATCATGCGTAACAAACAAATCTTAAAAGAATTACGATGAGCAATACAATTTTGTTCAAAACTACATTTTATAGCTTCATAAAATTATGATGTCAGTGTCGATACAAAAATACGCACTACAAAAACACAAAAGACATAAAACATATGATCCAATTGAACTAATTCTAATATAAACTATTTCATTTAGTAAAAAAACAATTAATATGAAAAACGAAAAGGGATCCAATAAAAGAGAAAATACACAATCAAGAGTATATCAGTTTAAATGATAAAAGATTTGAATTTCTTAAACGATAAGTGTTGTGTACACATTGTTTTTAACATTCACTCTTTTATTAAATCAAAATCATATGAGTTTCACATATTAAAATCGATTTAATATACACTAATAAAATTTATATTAATGTCATCCGATAAAAGAGCGAGTTTATAGCATTTCTATCTCTTAAATTAGTGGTTCACGAATTTGATCGATAATGGAAACTCAATGAAAAAAGAAAAGAAATATTTTCATCATGGCATTACTTTCGTTGCTTTCCTTTTTTTGCTTAACATGGTTGGGACTTGGAAGCCAAAATCATCCCAAATGGATATTGTAGCTGAACTTTTAGCTAACACGTAATCTAATTAAGAAAAGTTGACTCCTCAACCTCCAAAGTAATGAGTACAATGTTTGATTTCATTATGTCTTCACATTCGAGATCTCTCTCTTTCACTAGGTCAATATCGATAGGCATATGAAGATGCAACACCCGTAAGATATCAAATTTAATTTTATATGTGGTGAATATATAAATGACTCTAGTGGTCACTATCTAATTAATACCAAAAGATCTTTAATAAGCTATGAGGATCTGGGGTGAGAATTTCGTTAGAAAGATTATGTTTCCATTATGTGGATAAAATAGGAGCAAGGAATCCTATGGAAATCAATTTAGCCCGTAAGTTTCACTGAGTGTAAAAAAAAGATAAAGAAATTTTTGTCATCTTGTGAATAATTAGTGTCTACAATGTCGATTTTCTTACTTTAATTGGGAATATATATCATAACTTTTTTGTATAAGAATGTAGTTCATTGTTGAACCACTAATAATGTAATATGATAACTACAACGGTTAATATGGTCCAAAACCATGTTGTCACTTTCACTAAAGGGCCATTAATATTCGACCTTCACGGTGTGAAAATGAAATTACAATTACTTTTTTTTTATTGGGATCTCCACAAACACAAAGTAGAGCAAGAAACAAGTAAAGTCAAACATTATATAGGAGTACTATATTTTTATAAATTGATAAGTTTTGTACTGGTGAAATAAAGTAATATTCCTACCACAATGATAGGTTGAAAATCCTTTGTAATCACACGTATATTTAACATGATAAAGTGCTTAATCCAATATGTTTTTAGAAGATAAGATTGGATTACTATAATATTATGTGTATATTGATATGTTTTTTACATAATACATACAATATAGGGATGTAAGAGCCAAAATAGTTAGTTTTTTTTTTTTTTAACAACTAGCTAGTCTTGTTTTAATGTTCTAAAAGAAATAAAAAAAATGTATTTTCTAAATTACTACCTTTTATGTGAAGTTCTACTATGATAATAAGAGTTAGGGTTCTTCTATTAACAAACAGAATTTTTTTGGTTATTTTTATTTGAAATTGGTGTTATACCTCAATTAGTATAATTTTATTCCTTTTATTTTGGGTGCTGGCCATTCATCATCCTTGTGTAGGACAAAAAACATATCAACCTAAATTCTGAATGACAATGCTTTGTCCTTGTCTGGTTGTTAATTCAGTGGATCTGAACTGCTAATAATGAGATTCAGCTAGCATTGTTTTGTCCTCAAACTATTCAACATTCTTTGGTGTAAGCAATCATGTAATTGGGAAAATGTTCACCACCACTACACACCTGCAAAAGCACTAGCCGCCAATCTTGTATATGGAGAAAATATTCACACTGTGTTTATCATTATTAATATACATTTTTATCTTAATAACTTATATTATGATGGTAAAATTGATATTCTTTAAATTTAATTACTATTTACTACTATCATTTTTCTTAATTTATGTGATCTAGTTTATAAGATAAGATACTTCTATATTTAAAAACAAAGACACTAGTACGCTTTTATATCCAAAAGCCTAATAAAAGGATTTGGTTCATCAGCATAGAGCTTCTTAGGTTCAATATGAAAATTGTGGGAAATAATAATCAAACATATTCAACTTAAATTTGTGTGAAGACTCGATTGGCTAACCAATATGGGATTCAAGTAAAAAACTGAGGAAATATATAACGGTTAAAAGCAAATCATATGTGAAATCTTTTGCTGTTTTATTCATTCTTTCTTATCTCAGAATAATCATAATGAAAGCCACTAATTGTCCTAAGAATTTGAAAAGCAATGCGTTAATTTTTAGGAAGATATGGTCAATATGGATGAGATCGAAATGAAATAAAATGTTCCACGGTACTAGTTTTCCCAACAAATCAGGTTCTATAAAGTAGATATGTTGGCAAAACATCATATTCATCACCTCGTAGACCGAAAGATAATATACTTCTTTTTTTTTTAAGAACGAACGATAATATACTTGTCATTCCTCATGCAATTATTTCTTTCTTTTAGGGAAATCTCTCATGCAATTATGTCACGATGCATTAAAAACAATATGATTATAGAGACCGCGTACCATTTTGAGCCAACTGTTTTCTTACTTCAATCACAAATGTAATAAGAATTATTATATCACTAGTAAATATTATAATGTTTGAGTGAAAATTTGATGTCTCATATAAATCCTTGATTTAGTTATTTATATAAGAAGAATGTTATGTTAAAAAGGAAATTGCTAACTGCCTTTTGTTTTGGAAAAGACGGAAATCACCTTTAGCGGTGGCGTTGACAGAACCTTGAGTTATGGGGTTCAAAATTTTCAACTTTAATTAATATATCGTAGCACAATTGGTAAGCGTGGGTTAAAATGGGTGAAAGGATAGGGGTTTGAATCTTTGCTTTGCTATTTCAAATTTTTCTTATTCAAAAAAAATTTATAATAATATATAAAAATAATATATTTTAAAAAATTGCAAACATATATACTTGACAATTGTCCTCTAGGCAATTTCATGTTTTGGATTTGTTGAGTAATAAGCTCATTATCAATGTTGTCGAATATATCTCTTTCAATATATATCACAAGACAATTGTTGGTCTATTCATCTTCCTTTTGATTACGTGCGCAATCTAGTTTTTTCATAGTAGAAAAAGATTGTTCAACGGTTGATGTGGCAACAACAAAATCATTATTAACTTCAAAAGCTATATAAACTAACGGATAAGCAATATAATACATTTTTTAGTCTCAATCAATTTATTTTTAAAGATCATTTTATTTCTTTCAAAGATACACATTCAACACTCATATGCAAATCAATGATATAACAGTAATATCGTTAATATTATACATGTAATAGTCTCTATAGAAAAAATAAAAAATAATTTAAAAAATAATATAAGGATGGGAAATAGTAAAATAAAAATAAAAATATAGGAATGTTGTACAATATATAGCTTGTTTACAAGTTTAAAATACAAATCCTAGTTTGATGTAGTGATCTAGTTATTTTAAAATACTAAGCTTTAGAATGTCCAATAGTAAACTAATAATGTTTAATTATATTTTTGACACCCTAAGTTTTTCAAAGTTGTGATTTTGACCCCTTAAAAAAACAACTATTTTCAGGCATCCTAAGTTTACTTTCTGTTGCAATTTAGGTCCCTAGCCCAATTTTGACCCAGTCAACGCTGACGTATTTTTGTATTTTTTTTATTCCGTAATTAAAAAAATAAAAAGTAAATAATTTTTTGTTATTTTTAATTTTCGTAATAAAAAAAAAGTTTGTAATTTTTTTATTTGTAATAAAGAAACAAAAAAAAATATTTTTTGTAATTAAAAATTGTTTTTTTTAATTACAAAAATATTTTTTTTAAATGAAAAAAAAAAATTACACATGTGGCGCCCACGTGTATGTTGACTTGGTAAAATTGGCGTGATGGCAAAATTGCAACAGAAAGTAAACTTAGGGACCTGAAAATAGTATTTTTTTAGAGGGCCAAAATCATAACTTTAAGAAACTTAGGAGGCCAAAAGTGTAATTAAGCCAACTAATAACACATTAAAAGCAAAATAAATCAACAACACATTAAAGTTAAATAGTCAATAGAAAATGTCAATGTTAGCCTTAAATTGAAAGAGTCAAGGTATACGCCATATTATTGGACAACATAATGCAATGTGTGCAAACCTTATTTTTAGGGGGTTCATGTTAGAAAAAACACTTATAATTGGTAATAAATTAAAGGGGCGAGGGGTTTCAACTGCATCCCCCGGATACAAGCTGGCCCCGCCCCTAACCTTTGGTAGTGGACATATAGATAATTATTGTGATGAATTTGGGATACATGTTCTTGCGACATATAACATTTTCCATTTTTCTTTATCTAAAGGCTAATTAATTTTCTAGTTCTCATTTGTGGGCATAATAGGATTTTCATCTTTTTTATAGTCAACAATCATATGAAGGCTTCCTAAGAGGCCGATAGCGAAAACATTATAATTATAGTTGTTATTATTATAATTTCATCTTCTTAAAGACTCTAATAAGTTTTTTTTGTTAAAAAATACATGATAGACATACATGTATTTAGTTTTATTATAAATAAGGATTTGAAACCGAGAGCATTGTTCCTTATAAAGAAGAAGTTTATCAATGCTCTAAGAGAGAGAAGAAATTAAAATTTGAGATTACATTATATGGACAAATGAAATAACTAGTTATTACTATGCATGTACGTAGAGTTCCCTTTAAATTTCAAGAGAAACTCCTTGTATAACTTTTTTGATGTGTAACTTCTCTTTTGAATTTGAATCATTGGTGCCTTTGAATTGTGTAAGTGTTGCTCTTGAGACTTCTTGAGCAATCTTCTGGTGATAGTTTTTTAGGTACGACATTGATTCTCCTCTTTGTACAACATGGATTTTAGAGAACCCATGTAGAAGGTTTTTAGGTTGCGAGTTGTATACAAAAATAGCAGAGGTAAGGCCCGTATCTGCTTCAAATAGTACGAAGGAGCATGTTCTAAGAGAGAGAAGAAATGTATGAATGCTCTGTTAAAGAAAAATGATTCAATGCAAAATATGAACAAAAAGCTTATTAGAGGAGTTGTATGTTTAGGATTGCGGGTTCTATAACAACATTTTCCACACCCATTGGACACTATTCATAGACATTTTAATGTCTATCTAGATGGTTGGTTTGTCATTTTATGTCATTATCATTAGCAATACTAACATATAATTCAAAACTGATGATGATTAGAACAATAATTAGAAATTGTTAGAATTAATATGCTAATGAACGAGAAATGACTGGAAGGGATGGCGCCAAACATACACTTTTTCTTTTTTTTGGGTAACAAAAGAGAAAACACTTTTTTTTTAATTGCTATAACAAAACATAGTTTTTTTTAAATAAAATGAAAAGGAATGGTTTAATCCAAAAAAGAAAAAAAGAAACATCATTTCACATATACACAAAGTGTTTTTACACCAATTTTTGTATTTAAATGATTACAAGAAGTTTAAATTAAAAAAATTATTTTAAAAATTGTGCATTCAATACATTAAAACCACAAAATCAATTTTTTTACATGAAATTTATCAGTTATTTTTATTTTTAAATTTGTGTCCTTTACCCTTAAAACAATTTTTATTTATGACTTATTCTCAAATTGGAATGATTTTTTTTGTTAACTTACGATTTAATATACTGCTTAATGTTTGCAACTAAATCAGGAAGAAAAATAGTGTAAATTTGAATTGCCTTGAAATCAAATTTGAACTTACTTTAAAGATATTAATTCAAATTTGAACTGCCACTGTGAGATAGCTGTTTATAACATGTATTAAACTACTTTAACAAATTTGAACTTACTTTAAAGACATTAATTCAAATTTGAATTGTGACTGTGAGATGGTTGTTTATATGTCAAATTTAAACTTACTTTTTAAGACATTAATTCATGCTTTAAACTACTATATAATCGCAATTGTGAAATCAGTTACGAAAGAAATAAAGTTATATGAAGTTACTTTGGTACCCTACACTAACACTAATATTTTAGTTATGTCAATTTTTTTTTATTTTTAAAAGAAGTTATGTTAGTTTTTTTTGAACAACCATAAATTATTGGTATCACCCGTATTGTTTGATTCATTTTTTTTAATAATGAACAAAATTTTCATCAACAATCTAATAATAATCTTCACTAACAAAGTAATAAAGTATAACCAACAATGAAATAAAAATCTTCAACAACAAAATTTTAAAAAATAATCTAAATAAATAAATATATAAAATGTCATAATTTCAAAATTAAAAAACTAAAATTATAATTTATTAAATTTGCAAAAATAGATGTTTTTTAATTTATGATATAATATCTATTTATTTATAAGATATATTTTGCATTGGTTGAAAAATCACAGTCTCAAATGACTACATTGCTTCTTGCATATGAATTTTTTTGTCAAAATAAAAAACTAAAATTGAAATGGTCTTACCAACAAAACATTAAAAAAAAGTACAAACAAAAACAATATGAGAAGCACATGTGACACTGTATACTATTGATTGTTCACATACTAGTGTAACGACCCGTGCCAAGCACAGGATATATTTCATTTAAAATTCTTTAAGGGGGTTTACAAATAAATAAGTTTTTTCAAATATTATTTGATTATATTTTAGTTTGATCTCATTTCAGAATTTTGATATTATTTGGTACTTTATCATCATATTTAAAATTGAAGCAATAAATTACCGTTTATTTGGAACAAAAAA
>Ga0099826_10004178_pt1 | contig 10059 bp, 14 predicted proteins | sample Mtrugardesep15_FD_76830 | JGI IMG/M metagenome (GOLD analysis project Ga0099826, IMG submission 76830) | Root nodule microbial communities of legume samples collected from California, USA - M. trunc garden sep15 | ecosystem: Host-associated > Plants > Roots > Nodule | place: USA: California...
AAAAAGGCCATCTATGTGCGCCGTTTTTTGTTCCAACAATTATCAAATACATCCATGCCTTTTCGTTTACCCATGCAAAGTAAATAAAACTTACACATTTTTCCTGTCAATGTGTGCTTCCAATGAATTTGTAGTCTTTATGAATCCTCCATTTAGTAACACCAACAGACGCCAATTTAATGTATATATAGGGTACATCTAATTTTAGTTTATGTTCACTCTTCATATTACAGACCCATCCTCTTCCAACTGACTTGAAAGAAAATCTGCATTACACTCTCGAAATGGCTCCAATAATCACACCCGTTTCTGCGATTTTGGCTGGCAAGGTTCACATTAGGCTCCGTGTACGTGTGATCCACATGTGGACTGTACCTGACTACAACAACCCACAAGAAGATGGTGTCCTTCATATGTTGCTTATGGACGAAAAGGTATTTTTGTTTAGAGTGTTTGTTTCAGTTTTAGTTCTCTTTTAGTTTAAGTGCATCACTAAGTATCTGTTTGTGTGTTTGTGTCAGCTGGGCAAGATTCAAGCTTCTGCCAAAAAACATTTGTTGCCTAAAGTCAAATCCAGGGTCGAGCTCGGGTCTGCTTATGAGATTGAGAATGTCCTGGTCACCCATAATGAACCAAAGTTTCCTACTACTGCTCATAAGTGGAGGCTAAACCTGATTGACAGGACTAAGTTTAACACAATTGATGGGTGCAACATACCTTTGAATCACTTTGATTTCATATCATTTTCTGAAATTCTTGAATCTCCCAAAGAGGATAGGATTGTAGGTGGGTTATTGACTTACTATATTAGGTCATAGGTATATAAAATTAAATTTCTATAGTAGTCTTGGATTTTTTGGTAATCATCTCACTGAATGTTGATTTAATTTGTTTTATGTAGATGTGATTGGACATGTGGTTGAGAAGGAAGATATCGTGGAAAAAACTATCAATGGGAGGAAAATCAAGCTGATGGAGGTTACTTTACAGGATTCAGAGTAAGTGTTATGAATTTTGAATGCCAATTTCTGCTTATTGGTATTTAACGTGATTAATGATAATTTATTGTGATTTTGAATGCAGAAGTAGAAGGATACATTGTACCCTCTGGGCAAATTATGCTGAACGACTGAGTGCTTTTATGGCATCCCATGACCCAACGTCTCCTGTTGTAGTTGTCCTGCAACTCTGCAAATTGAAGAAGTATTGTGGAGTCATGGGCGTATCAAACACTTTTTATGGAACAAACCTTATTTTGAACAGTGACCAAGCTGAAATTGTGGAGTACAAGTCAAAGTAAAAAATATTGACAAGTTTTTGTTATCTGCCAATCTTAGTTTAAAATTGCGAAATGTTGCTTAACATAATAATAATTTTTTGTCCCATCACAGAATCGACGGTGATGATGTGCAAGTGACGCAGGGTGTCAGCCAACAAACCCAAAATAGCATTGTGTCCGTAGCGGACGATATGCTTCAGTCTCGGAAGATGACTATTGAGGAATTGATTGAATCCACTGATGTAATGATTCTCAATCATTTTGTTGGCATTTTCCTGCATGATTTTAGGGTTGTTGAATAGCATGGTCTAATGCTAGATTATTTTATTTTTAACAGCAAGGTGTTGGAATAGTGCTTGCAACTGTGTGTGATATTGAGTCAGAATATGGATGGTATTACCAGTCTTGCACCAAATGTGCTGGACGTGTTAAGACTGTTGCAGGAAGGCTTTTTTGTCCAAAGTGTAACACAGGGAGGAATGCGGTACCTAGGTAATTGTTTGATTAATCCATTGCTTACTTTATGTAGTCTACCACCACCTATGACTGACTGTATTACTCTCTTATAATGTCTGATAGATATAAGCTCCATGTTCAAGTAATGGATGAAACCGGCTCCACAAGTTTTATCCTTTTTGACCGCAATGTAACCAACTTTGTTAATAGGAGTGTGCAGGATTTGATAGATGCACAGGTCATATATTTAATACCCTCCTGAATGTTACATCATTTTTTTTTTGTATATTTTTTTGTAAATTACATGTTATATGAAAAAGATTTATGAACACATATTAATCGTTTGTCTTTCGGCAGGCTGACAATTCAACTGAGCTCCCTTCTGAGTTTGATATCCTAATTGGTAAGCCGATACTGTTTAAAGTTGAGGTAACTGATGGTAATCTCCGACACAATTGGAGAAATTATGCTGTAAAGCGCACGTCTTCTGACCCTGATGTCATCAAGCGATTCATGATTCTTCATAATATCAAGGTCATTTCATAAGCAACTTCTATTTTGTATTGCCGAAGTTATGAGCTTTGCTAACTTACTTTACATATCAATAGGCAATGGATGATGAGGTTGGGACTGAAACTGACCCGTGCTATCCAAGTGTTGATTTAGCTGTTGAGGTATTTGATATATGTTGTTACCCCTATCAACAATCATATATTCAGTTCATGACTCTTTATGTGGTGTATAATTTTCAGATTCCATTGCTTGAGTGCGGTGACTCCACAAAATCTCAGAGCAATCCAACGGGCGATGATGTAACTGTTTCTGGTGATGTAATCGAGCTGACTGGCTTTGAAAAAACTCCTTGCTCCAAGAAGTCCGGGAAGAGGTCTGTTGAAAAAGCAATGTTAATTGAGAAGAAGAACGCTGAACTCGGGGAGGAATCAGCAACAAAGCCCGTGAAGCTCAAGTGTGTTAAGCAGGAACCAGTTAATTAACTTATTTTGTTTGTAATCGTCATTGTTGAACGATGTTCGCCGTCTGTTGTTTTGCTTCTATTTTTTTTGTTGTGTCCTAAGTATGTTAGTGTATTTTGTTTGTTTGTGTAAGCAATGTTCAAGTGCAACGTTGTCTTTTGTGATTCGTATGGAGGTGGTTATTGCTATATTGAACAATGGTAGTTTGAATCAACTTAATATGTTATTTCCATCAATGTGTCTTAATTAATAATGGTAGTTTCTAAAATCAATATTTATGTTTATTCAACGTAAGTAGACATAATCCTATAATATTTACAAGTATCATTTTCTTTTTTTATAGATACTGAATGTTGCAAAGTTACAATTATTCACAGGGATGTAGTATACAATATAATTCCTACTCTTTAACTTTGATTTTAACTTAAATGCCTTTGGTTTTGACTCCATTAAACTATTAAGATTTTTATATTTATTTTTATAATGGGCAACCACTAATATGCCAACACCTGTGTAGCCCATATATAGACACGGACACTAGACATGACACGGACACTGACACGCCGACACAACTAATAATTTTAAAAAATCACAACACATGTTTGACACCGCGACACGCCTAATATGAGGAGTGTTCGTGCTTCATAGGCCAACTCTATTCAAACTTTGATGTTAGGACACTGTTTGTGATAAACAATAACTTATTCTTATGGTGAAAATGGAGTGATGTATCAATTCAATTTATGATACGTGTTACTGAATCATGCAATGTTCATGATCCTATAACTTAATCTTGAATCAACCAATGCACAAGGGAATTTGGTGGGGGCGTTGCCTCTGGAAACGTGGATTTAACTTTAATCCAATGCAGTCATAATGGTTGCTTAAGGTGTGGTTGTTAAGGACATGGTTACTTCATACACACAATGTTCTAGATGACCTTTGGGTATCCTGTACTTTGGAAACCATGTATAATTAATTAAAGAGATTTCATTAACTATAAGTTTCTAGACCATTCTCTATATTTACGATTATGACAGTGGCAATGATGCACTGTTAATACTTCTTTGTTAACTCAACATCTATACTTTATATATTCAATACTCTGTAAGTTCAATTATAGTGAATGCATGCAACATGGAATGCACGAAAAGGCGAAAAATAACTGCAGAACGGCGTCCGTTGTCGAATATTACAAATGGTATGCCTTCTTCAAATTTTTGTTCTTTCTTATGAATATTCATGTATAATCTTCCTTACTTCATTTGTTCTTTCTGTGCGCAGTCTCAGCCCCATCAAACCCTTCGCAACTTCAAGCCATTTCGCCTCAACATAAGTTTACCCCGCTTGGCCCTGGTAGACATGTCTTTAAGCGTATGAGAAGCTATGTGTCAGCTGATGAAAATGCAGTATACGATGATAAGACTGCCAGTGGATATTCTAATTTTAAATCTAAAGGTGTGTGTCTATCAATTCGTTAGTTATTGGACATTTTGGTTAAGCAGAGATAACATTTGTTAAAATGTTAATAGTGTGCACTTAAAGGGTGATGCTTTAAGACTGTCAGCCTTCTTAAAAGTAGTTTGCTTTTATGTGTTTTCGTGTGTTTACAGCCAATTTTCCTTTATGGCGTGAATAACAAATCTTGCCAATATATACATTACAATTTCAGTTGATGACAAGAATAAACCACTTGGGAAGCGTAGTAAAACATACCATGACATGTATGAGGCTGGAAATGCCGCTGCTTCCTCCCAGAGCAAAAAGGGTATCACTCATTTGGATCAAATACAAGGTATATATCAAATAAGCTAAGCTTTCAAAAGTTTATACTTATTAACAGCTGACTTAGATTAAATCAACGATGCGATTTACCTTAGGTAACTCACCGGCTGTTATCTAATTTCATTGGCTTACATTTCATGGAGGAGAATGTGTTGTCATCTTTCTAAAATTAAAATAAAGGCTGTATCATTTTTTAACACATGTTTACATGTTTGTACTGATTAATCTTACTAGATATTGCTGGAGAGAAAAACATGGATTCAGAAACAAATCATGCGGAAAATTATATTACAGAAATGGTGTGCCACGAGAATGGTGAAGTGTCTGATGTCCCCGACAATGAGATTGGTATGAAGTCAATAAACCATCAATTGTTTTTGGGTTGCCTTACGCTGCTAAGTTTGGACATAAATGTTTATCATACATGTTATCTAAATTAGCAGTTATTCTCTGTCAATAAACGCATAGCTACTATGTCAATAACAACTGTTAATTTCGTGCAGATGGATACGAATCTCCAGGAGAGGTCTCATACGACCCTGATTTAACAGATTATGTTGATTTTGGCCAGCCAATCGTTAGATGTCCAGATTGCAAGGCTTTCATGTGGTATGACGAGAGGGTTTGCAAGTCTCGGGATACATCAAACCCTGAGTTTTCAATGTGTTGTATGCAAGGAAGAATAGAAATCGCACCTCTGAAACGATTGCCTCAGGAGTTGTATGACCTGTATCACAATAATGATAGGAGAAGCAGATACTTTTTGGAAAATATTAGGTCGTTTAACAGCATGTTTGCGTTTACGTCGATGGGTGGAAGAATAGATAAAACAAAGAATGACGGCAAGGCACCTCCAGTATTTGTGTTGAACGGGGAGAACTATCATCAAATAGGAAGCTTAATTCCAAGGGAAGGTCAGCAGCCAAAGTTTGCTCAACTCTATATATACGATACTGATAATGAGCTCAAAAACCGGATGGCAGTTGTGAGGTATTTTATTAAACCTATGTCATATCAAGTTGAAACGTGTTATGTAAATGTAAATTTTACTTTCAAAATTTACAACTCTTTTTATGTGTTTTTAGTATGGAAGATGACAAAAATTCCTTGAAGGCCCAAATTGTTGAAGAGATACGTGACATACTCGACAAGTGCAATTCCTATGTAAAATCTTATAGGACTGTTCGAGACACTATGTTACAAAATGATGCGCCAACTGTTAAACTGCGAATATTGGGAAAGAGAGGGTACGATGGTAGAAGATATAATCTGCCCACTGCTTCTGAGGTTGCTGCTTTGGTTGTTGGAGATTACGACGCTGCGGATTTTGAGCGAGATGTAGTTGTGGAGGAGCAGTCAGGACTATTGAAGCGTATTTCAGTGTTTGAGCCTTCGTACCTACCACTGCAATATCCCTTGATATTTTCCAGAGGAGAAGATGGTTTTCGAAGAGATATCCAATTTTCAGATAAGCCTAAAAAGGCGACTATCCAGAGGCTATATGTATCTATGAGAGAGTGGTTTGCCTACTATATCCAACAAAGAGATATTGCTGAATCTCAGTTGGTTTATTCAAGACGGTTGTTACAACAATTTTCCGTCGATGGCTATAGCATGATAGAGTCGTGGCGTTTAAAATGGTATAGGGACCACCAAAAAGAGGTTAGGGCTGATATGTATAAGGGTTTGTATGAAGCTGTCCTTAGAGGAGAAACAAGCCCAGCCACGGCAGGAAAACGGATCGTGCTGCCATCAAAGTTCGTTGGAGGAGCACGTTATATGATCCAAAATTACCAAGATGCAATGGCGATTTGTTCATGGGTGGGGTATCCAGATCTTTTTATCACCTTTACATGCAACCATAATTGGCCAGAGTTGGTTGACTTTCTTAAGAAGCACAATCTCAAACCAAGAGATAGACCAGACTTTGTTAGTCGATTATTCAAGATAAAGCTAAACCATCTAATAAAAGAAATAAAGAAAGGGAAAATCTTTGGCAAAGTTCGAGCAGGTTATTGTTATTGAATTATTTGCTTTCATTTAACAAAGTTATTTACTTAGTATTGATATTAATCATTCCATCATATGTAGCTTTATTGGCACTACAATGATAATTAAAAGTCTTGCTGTCTTTCTTGATTATGCAGTTATTTATACTATTGAGTTTCAAAAGCGAGGACTTCCACACGCTCATATTTTGGTCTTCCTATGCTCTGAATTTCGTGTTGTGCATCCCAACAATATTGATAAGATTATATGTGCTGAAATCCCGAACAAAGAACGTGAGCCTCGACTGTACGACATTGTGTCTACTCTTATGATTCATGGACCATGTGGAGACCAAAGACAAGGTTCGCCATGCATGTTTAATGGTAAGTGCACAAAATACTTTCCGAAGAAATTTGTTGATAGCACCGTAATTGACTCCGAGGGCTATCCTGTTTATAGAAGAAGGGATAACGGTGTTTTCATTAAAAAGGGTGACGCATTTGTGGATAATAGATATGTTGTTCCGTACAATCGTACTCTTCTTCTAAAGTATAATGCACACATCAATGTTGAGTGGTGCAACCAGTCGCGCTCGATAAAATATTTATTCAAATACGTAAACAAGGGTCATGATCGCGTTACTGCGACATTTTACAACACAAGCGATGAGTCCTATGATGAAATCAAAATGTATTATGATTGTCGGTATCTTTCAGCATGTGAGGCTATTTGGAGAATATTTTCATTTGACATAAACTATAGAGAGCCTTCAGTTGATCGATTAGGTTTCCACTTAGAAGGCGAGGAGCCGGTTGTTTTTGAAGACCACGAAGACCTTGAAGACGTCATCAACAAACCACACGTTCGAGACACAAAGTTTCTAGCATGGATGGAAGCCAACAAGATATATTCTGAAGCAAGAGACCTCACCTACAGCGAGTTTCCATTGAAGTTTGTGTGGAAGGCATCTGAGAGAAAATGGACACCACGAAAACAGGGCCAATCAATTGGGAGGTATACCATGCTATAACAATTCTTTAGTTTTTTTAGCATAGGCTTCAAATATTCGTTGCATATAGTAATTCTCTATTTATTTATGCTGAGTTGGGTCTTTGGTTTGTAGGATTCATTTTGTGCCTCCTGGGTCTGGTGAGAAGTTTTATCTTAGGACTTTACTTAACTATGTTAAGGGTCCTACTTCATACGATGATATTTACACAGTGGATAATCACAAATACGACTCCTTCAAAGATGTTTGCTTCGCTTTGGGTTTGTTGGATGACGACAAAGAATTTATTGATTGTATTAACCAAGCAGCTCAATGGGGCACTGCCTCCTTTTTAAGAATATTGTTTGTTGCTCTGTTGGTAACAAGTCAATTTTCTAGACCAGAATTTGTATGGGAAAAAACATGGCGCAATTTAAGTGATGATATACTCAACCGTCAAAGACGTATATTGCGAACCCAAGGTAACGTGTCTTCAATATTTATGTGTATTTTTCATTTTATCTTTATCCAATTTGTCGATCATTAACATGGTTTTCAACTAAAATGCAGAATTACAATTGGATGACAATCAGCTGCAAAGCTACACCCTTGCAGAGATTGAGAAATTGTTGCTAAAGCATGGAAAGAATATGAAAGAACACTACCCTACGATGCCGCAGCCTGATGTGTCCTTGATTCATCGTGCACGAAACATGTTAATTTATGATGAGTTGAGCTATAATAAACGTGATCTGGCGGACGAGCATGCAAGATTGATGTCAACAATGACTGCTGAACAGAAAAATATATATAACACAATTATGACAAGGGTAGATGCAAAACTTCCTGGTGTGTTCTTTGTATACGGATATGGCGGAACAGGGAAGACTTTTCTATGGAGAGCCCTATCATCAGCTTTACGTTCTAAAGGTGAAATTGTGTTGACAGTTGCTTCATGCGGTATTGCAGCACTCCTCATACCCGGTGGAAGAACAACGCATTCCAGGTTTCATCTTCCAATATGTGTTCATGAACTTTCGACATGCGACATAGAACCCAAAAGCCACTTGGCTGAACTCATTATTATGGCAAAATTGATCATTTGGGATGAAGCACCTATGATGCACAAACACTTATTTGAGGCACTAGATCGAACTCTCAGGGATATACTTAGACATGAGAACAACGGTCGCTTGGATATTCCCTTCGGCGGTAAAGTAGTTGTACTCGGCGGTGATTTTAGACAAGTTTTGCCAGTGATGCCGAAGGCAACCAGACAAGACATTGTCAATGCAAGCATCAACTTATCTCATCTGTGGCAATACTGCGAGGTCTTAACCTTAACGACTAATATGAGGCTGTTACATGGTTGTTCAGAACATGAATTGCGCGAAAGGAAGGAATTTAGTGAGTGGGTACTTGGAATTGGTGATGGGTCTATCGGAGAGGATAATGATATAAATATCATGCTTAAAATTCCTGATGATTTGCTTCTCCAAAGTTCAGGTGATCACATCGCATCCATGGTTGAGTATGTATATCCATCTCTCTTAGACAACATGAATGACACATCTTTTTTCAAAGATAGAGCAATTCTGACACCCAAAAATTTGACTGTGGATGAGATTAATGATTATATGATGTCTCTAATACCGGGGGAAGAAAAGATATACTTAAGTTGTGATTCTCCTATAAATAAATCATCTATGAGTGGTAGGCTAGATGATATCCATACACCTGAGTTTTTGAACACAATTAATGCGTCTGGCATCCCAAATCATAGAATAAGATTGAAAGTTGGAGTTCCCGTGATGCTGATGCGAAATTTGGACCCAACTATAGGCCTGTGCAATGGAACAAGGTTGATCATCACAAGGATGGGTAGGTATGTTCTTGAAGGGAAAGTGATTACAGGGACCAATATTGGTGAGAAGGTGTATATACCAAGGCTATCATTGTCGCCTTCTGACACACGGATTCCATTTAAGTTTCAACGTAGACAATTTCCCATATCTGTTTGCTTTGCCATGACCATTAATAAAAGTCAAGGGCAGTCCCTCAAACAAGTTGGCATTTACCTTCCACAACCGGTCTTCTCGCATGGTCAACTTTATGTAGCGATATCAAGAGTTACCTCAAGGAAAGGTCTTAAAATTTTGCTGCTAGATGAAGATGGTAATTGTATTGAAAGCACTGCAAATGTTGTGTATAAAGAAATTTTCCGCAACCTGTAGTCACTAAGCATGAGATGTAATATTCAAATGTTGTTTGAACAAGAATATGTGTTGAATATGTTCTGAAAAGGATGATGTCAGGTTTTAGCAGTGAGAACCTGTGTTATTGTAAGGGATTTCGCTCCATATTCGTTATCCATGGACCAGGGGATCAACAGATGTGTTGTTCCAACTCATGAGGGTTGTCCATCTTTTATGTTTTTTGTTTTTTTGTCTTCAAAGCCATGCTTCTTATTGGATGTAATGCTCAGACTCGCCTGATATGGCTTTTGTTCATTTCTTTATGTTGCACCTTCTTTTGATTATGGTCTAAGGGATTTTTTAACATTATGTTTGTTAATGCACCTTTGTTTC
>Ga0099826_10004179_pt1 | contig 10059 bp, 7 predicted proteins | sample Mtrugardesep15_FD_76830 | JGI IMG/M metagenome (GOLD analysis project Ga0099826, IMG submission 76830) | Root nodule microbial communities of legume samples collected from California, USA - M. trunc garden sep15 | ecosystem: Host-associated > Plants > Roots > Nodule | place: USA: California...
AAGACTGAAGCAGTAACGTATGCAGCTGAAGCATAGTAGAAAACACGGTGGATTTGAAAGTATTAGAAAATAGCAGAGGAATTTGAATGAGTATTTTTAGGTCCAAAATGAGGGTATAACATATGGCACGCAAACGTAAGAACTTGCCAAACTTTACTCCGCAAGTTACCTTGGGTGACTAGTAATTAATTACTATGATTACTAAGATCAGCCATTTTGGTAGATCAAGTGGTTAGTGGATCGACACTGATGCCTTAGACCATGTTTGTTATGATCATGCTATGTTTAAAATATGGGTCTTGCTAACAAGTGTCCTAAGGGCAATGGTTAAGGAAATTATAAACATAAAATTTGTCTTGAAAATATAAGTTTTGACTTTTGATTAAGTAATAATTACACCACTTTTTATAATAAAAAAAAGTTACGTGTTTTAGTTGCTTAATCAATGCCCTAAGGGAACTGTTAGCACTCTCCTTAAAATATTCAAAGGTGATGAAGATAGGAAAGTGTTGTCGGGACATCCTCACATCATTAAAGTTGTTGGCATTAGAGATGTGGAGTTGCAATTGACATGCGAAAAAAAATTGTTTCTCAAGGAAGTGGTGCAAGCCTTCGAAGATAAGAATGAATATGGATTCCCAATTTCTAATGAACAAGGTGCTGATGAAAATCACAAAATCCTTCTTAAATTGATGTTTTAATGATAACCAACTTCATTGAAATAAAGAGATCGATTAGTTGATTCTGAGATGTGTTGTTTTCTAACAAGTTTCTTTATGTTATGTTTAGAAAATGATATTACAAATGCACAAATATTGAAAGAAACATGAATCTCAACAACACCAAGTGCTAAAAAGGAATTCAAAATATTAGAAACACTTCAAAATGAGATCGGAAGAACTTTAGAATGAGATCATAAACCTCATATGTGGAGTGGACTACCTAGCTAAATGAATACTCTTGATAGACTCACCTATGTGAGTCTTGAAGTGGGGTCCGCTTCTTATGGAATTTTAGGCAAATTCCTGGTTCGTTTAATATAACATGATTAAAGTGTATGGTCTTTAATGCACTAGAATTTTTAAGATTACACATAATAAAAGATAGTGTATGTTTTGGTGTCGGTGATAGAGCTCAAGACTGTGAGTCACTCTAGCCAGGGACATTCCTACGCATAGGTTGGAGGTGCGACAACCTAGGACTCATGTCGTTAAAAGGCCAATTTTTTTATAGGGTAGGGGTGTATATAGTAAGCCTTGGTTTATGGGGGTTATATCTAGCAAAGTACATCAAGATACCTCAACTATTGACTACTGAGTTGTCAAAAAAAAAATTATGGGCTGAACTGAAGCCTCTTAATATTTTGGCTTTTTTGGTGTGATTTACTATATACACTCTCATATTAAACATAGATTTTTATATACACTCTTCCTATAAATTTTTTTTGGCTCTTTGTTCCCAATAATGTGTCAAAAATTTATTATTCAAGAAATTTGTGATATTTTTTTGGGTCTTTTATTCTTAATAATATGCCTCACTAGTTATAAAAATATTGGTGATATTTATTATCCAAGAAATTAAAAGAATCTTCATGACAAAATATCATGTGCCAAGAAATTTATTATCCAAGAAATTGATGATATTTTTTGGGCCTTTTATTTCTAATAATGTGCATCACTAATTATAAAAAGATTGGTAATATTTCTTATCCATAAAATTGAGAGAATCTTGGTGACAAAACAAATGATATTTTAGTTGAAAATGGACCCATTTGAGAAAACAATCTTAATATTTTCTTTAGATGATCAAAAAAATAAATTATTTTAATATAGCAGTGTCACATTTCTTGAATTGATCGAAAGGATTGCATAATTGAATTTGCTAATGCAAGATCATGTGAGCCACATTTATAACCATGAAACACGATGTGAGACACATTTAGGATCATGCGGTCCACCCCACTTTTTTTGTTTTGTTTTTCTTTTTTATCAATAATATACAGGAAGAGGTGCATTTGACACACAATGTTTTGGGGTGCCAGCATAACTGAGATATCAACTGTCAAATTTAACAGATGTTTCATTAATTTCAGAGTTGTGATTTTTTTTATCACAAGTGTGATAAAATTATTGATTTATTTAAGTGATTAAGTGTGCTTAAATTCTCCTTTCGATGCACACTGTTAACAATAGTATCACTGGTATTGTATCATCACAATGAACTTGATAGAGATACTTGTAGCAGATAAAAAGAGGAATGATGTGCTTGTAACATATAAAGGAGTTCTTCTAGCTTTAATTTCTCTAAAAAGTCTAATGTTGGTTTTGAATCAAGTATTATTGTTGATATGAGTTTAATATTAGATAATTCTTCATCTAAAAGACTAATATTTAATTATTTAAGTGTTGGTATTCTTTTATTTTTTAGGTCTTATTATTTTCATGTGTTAAAATTTTAGTCTCTATTTCTCATGTGCTAAAATTTCAGTCTACTTTGCATGCGGTACTGCTATCTACTTCTACAATTTTTTTTGTTTTGTTTTGATTTCTATTGAGTATTTGATTTATTCAAAGTTACACATGGATGAGTATATTTGTTAAGATTTAGGATTAGTTGGTTAATTAGGTTTATTATTAGTTAGAGAAGTAAGAAGTTGGTTACAAAATTGATTAGTCAATTAACCCTTATAAATAGAGAAATGATAAATGGACACATTTTTTTAGACACAATATAGACATCATGGGCAATTTGAATTTTTCAACCTTAAAACAAGGGCATTGTTGTAAATACAACACACCCCTCTTCTGCCTCTCTTCTCTTCTCTGTATCTGCAGAACTCTCACTACCACCATCCTCTCACCGTCCGCCGTCAACCTCCTCTTCTTCATCTCCTCTCTTCATATAACTTCTCTCTCTCACGTCCTCCACCATCCTCTCTCTCTCTCTTCTCTCTCAGATCTAGATTTCATGCCGCCGACGGCATCATCTTCTCCCTCACGTCGCCGGAGATTCGTTCACCCGCCGTCCGAGACCCATCATCTTCCGTTTTGAACCTCCACTGCCGGCGACATTCGCACCACCACCTCCTGCTGTATTTCTTTCAATCATTTCAGATCTCTTATTCATCTTTTTTTTTCTTCATTTGTGTTGATCTGAGTTGCCTTCGATTATTTGGGGCGGCGAGTTTAGTTGCGACGACCAGGGAGGGTCGGGGTTTATCTATATCACCGCTGACAAAGGCGAAGGCGAATGAGTGGCCACCGTGTTGTAGATACAATGGTCATGGTGGTGCGAACGAGTTGCAGGGAAATGAAAAGGAAAGAAAAAATAGAAAAGAAAATAGAGTATAGCGTAACAGTGTAAAAAAAAGAAAATATCGTATAATTATACAGTGATGTCTAAATTGTGTCTAAAAAAATGTGTCCATTTATCACTTCTCTATAAATAGGACTAAAATGTACTCATTTTATCATCTTTTTTAATCAAATTCTTAATGAATTCTCAAGAGTAATCGCACGATCTCTATCTTTCCGATGGGTATGATCTTTGGCAATCTCATCCCATGATTTTCAACATATTGAGTACCATTCTCCTTTTATCTCTAGGTTCTAGGTGGAAAATTGGTGAGAGAAGCAACACTAATATTTGGTCTAATCCATGGATTCGTACACGCGATAATTTGAGGCCTACTACACCAACCTCTCAGACATGAGAATGTCCCATATTTTTAATCCGACAAATGATACTTGAAATCGTGCATTAATTGATGCAGTCATGAACCCTAAGAAGCAACAGATATATGTAAAATCTATCTGCACTCTAGAGTTATGCAAGGCTTTATTGTTTGAAAGGCTTCACCTAATGCCTCCTATACATTCAAAACGGCTTATAGGTTGTGTGTGAATCTCACGACCCATCAAAGCAATAATCACTAGCTACCAAACTCTGACCAAAATTAAGCATTTTCGTTGGCGAATGTTTTATGGTTGTCTCTCGAGCTACCAGTTTTAGTTTACATAACCATGTTTCCTTGATTGTATACACTCCATCAGTTGCTAGAAGGAAGTGAACCTTTGGAGCAAAATAAAGCCACGTTTATTTGTGAGTGACAAATTTTCTAACATCATTTTCACCATTATTGCAGGTCTTAACGTTAATGCTTGATCTTGTGTATATATTATTTTGAGCATTTAGCGTACTCGCAAAGCTTATCTTTGGGAGAAAAAACCGGTTAATGAACGTGACACATGTAGACTCTCTTTAGACAGTGTTTGTGACTACATGTGGTGCAACAATGCCCTAGGGAACCCTTCAACTGAAAAAAGGTTTGGTATTGGTATTGGTTTTTTGGGATAGCTTGGTTCATTTTATATAAGCTTACTCAAATGTTTTCCCCTTTGTGAACTTCATGTCCAAGTGTGAAGCTAATGCATTGCAACAACTCTCCAAATTGCTATGAGTTATAGTTTTGAGCAGGTTATGTTCGAAAGTGATTGTCAAATGGTAGTGAATGCGATGAAAATTGGTTATCTGTGTGGGAATGAACTAGGAACTTTGTTTTTTAAATCTCCTCTCTCCCCTAATGCTGATCACAATCAAGCTTTTGTAGTAAACTAATACAGTCGCTCGTAATCTTGCTAGAGCTTATGGATCATAGTCAAATCCTAATACTTTATGGAAATTGTGTCGCTTGAAATAACACCGCTATACTTTTATTTATCATCCTTCAAATTGTATTGATATTAATAACATCGAAAAACAAGTTTGACATGGATTGCTGCAAGTGCATCCTATTGGGGGCAACTACCCAACTAAATGTTTAAATTTTGTAGCAGTCTTATTTTTTATTGCTTTTTATTAAAAATTGAATATTTCCCCCCAATAAAAATGGTTAAATAGTTTTATTTGTGAAGAATTCATTAAGTGTATAATATAAGGATAAATTGCATTGACCCCTTCTGAGTTTTGCGAAAATATCAATCATACGCGTTCTATTTGGCAACATGACATTGACCTTCCTTATTTTATTTTGAACGTGACACATACCTCCCTTAGAGATTAACGACATTAGATCTCTGTGAAAACAAAACAAAAAAATGTGAGCTTCTTATCCTAATTTTACTTAGCAACCGTTCTCTTTTGCAACTTTGTTACTCCAAGGTTGATAAACGACATAACTCCCGTCCTAGTGAACATGTGAATCTCACTTTATTCATACATGGTTATTTGACTAGTTTCTAATATATTTCCATTCCATGGCATAAAAATAGTAGGAATAGCCTGTGATTGTTCTTTCAAGAACACCCAAATACATAACTACGAAAGTATACCCAACATATGCTATAACGGACATTAATGGAGGTGCTTTTGATTTATCGCTCAATTAGATAAATCAATTAAATTTAGTTGATTTTATTTCTCTTAGAAAATAACGGACCAATAGTTCATAAATCAACATACGTTATTCAACAACACATATTACTTTGAGGTTGAATAAGTGTTTGGAATTTGAACAAACTTTTTTGACAGAGCACACAATTTTTTGTTTTGTTTTTATCAATGGTCTAACTATCTTAACCTTGAATGGATGTAAAAGAAAATTAAGGAGGTTAGTGTCACTTACCAAAATAGAGGGAGAGTGAGTGACATTATGACAAAACTCAGAGTAGGTCAATGTAATTTACCCATAATATGACTATGTAAAAATAAATAAATTAATGAATGATTGATTGTTTAGTCACAAATAAAATTAACGTTAGTGTCAAACTAATTTCTAACTCCCTCTTATAGTGACAAATTTAGAGAGATATTTCACGTTTTCCTTCTCTAAATTTTTCATGCTAATTTAATTTTTTTAAAGGATGTTGTTTTATTTAATTGTATATGTGTTTTATTTAGTTTCTTTTCTCACCCTCCGCTCTTCTCGTGTATCCTCCAAAATTTCAAAAATGTCCTTGGGTTTTTGGATTAAATGATCTAAAACAAGGTGTTTTCCTTTTTTTGTGGAAAAATGTATTTTTAACCAAATCGGTGTATAAAACCCGAAGTGCTTATTATTATTTTTTTATCATAAAATTCGAACACCTCATGCACCCTTTTTTGTCAAAAGTTCATGGGAAAAACAGGATTGTATTATATAATCCGAACTTTATTAACACAAAAATTGAACATGTTTTGTGACAAGGATAGACAATTTAACCATTATAACCCATTGCTCTAGTGTGTCTTGAGTTTCAAGTTATTGTTAATTGTTTCTGCCGTGTCTCGTATGAAAATCTCATTTTCAAACTACTTAATCGGATTACTCCAAAATTTGACTAGAAGATTGGAAGAAAGTCAATTTTTTTCACATTGATTTCTACCTTCACTTTCGCTGTCTATGTATTCAGCATGAGTTAATCCTTACATGGCAGTCTAGTACGTCGTTTTTTGAAAAACTTTCACAAACATTTCTGCGATTTCAGGAAAACTAATAAAAACTTTTCTAATGCGTTATTCATTTCAAAAAAAGTAATAAAAATATTACCAGTGCGTTTACAAAACTCATAACATTTCCAAAATCTAATATCGTAATACTCACACAAACCTTGAGAGAGAGAGATTTAAAACCTTTTTATTTGTTAATTTTCCGAAACTGATAAAATGATAAAGATTTTTTCGGTGTGTCTTCTTCCTTTTCAATTTTATTCTTTTTAAAAGGTTTTTTTTTTGAAGGATTTAAAAGCTTTTTTATTCACAGTTTATCATTTTTATTTGATTAAATAATCAAAATCTTCAACTCTTTATACTTATATATAAAAAAATACTACCTTTTGATGTAATGTTTTTCTTCTCCAATTATTTGATAAAAAAAAATATTTTTCAATTCGGTGTCCACAATTTTTGCATCCACTTATTCGTTGTCAAAAAAATAATATCTAAATTAATCATCATCTCATTATACCATAAAATTTGATGAGTCCACAATAAAAATATTAGAAATTAATTTGATGTTATTTTTTGTTCAAGACTAAATGGAGTCGCGATAAAATTATAAAAATTAAATTGAATTTTTAGTCTATTTATACAATATATAATCAACTAATGCCTGAAGTTGAAAAAATTACAATAACTCCCTCAATCTGAAGGTTTATTGCATTTCCAAAACTGAATTTGGAATTTTTTAAAACAATTTGATAAAAGTTTACAATTTTAAATTGTTTTATTGATATAAAAGTTTAGAATTGGATGAGTAATAATAGAAGGAGACTTTGATCATAAGGCTACTCAACTATCCGAACAAAAAGTGTAAATGATGAAGGCAAAATTATCGGCGCGTCACGCGGTATTCATAGATGCATTCTTCTTTTACATCACTAAATGAACAGTTTGTTTCCACTTGGAGTCACATGCAGCACCGACAGCGCCAGCTACAAAAACTATAATTATTCCCAAAACACCGCCATTCCTTTTATCCTCTACTATCCATCCTTCTCTACACCCATCATTCCCCTTAGATACAACCTTCGATAATACCATGACACAGACACCGAACACGACACAGACAGTGACACGATTACTAATTTAAAAAAAAAAAAATCATATTATTCAATGTAGTTACAAGTGTTCGGTATCAGACACGACACAATGTCTGATATTATGACACGTTTAATCCGAGGAGTGTCTGTGTTTTATAAATCCTATACTATCCATCCTTCTATCATTCCCCCTTAGATTTCTCATGATAATGATGTGGCACATTATAGTGATGAGACCACATCCCATTACAATGCACTCCACCACAGACGACCAAACACCACGCGCTTTTGTTTTATCCTTTTTCCCATTCCTCCAACTTTACTCCACTGACACACCCTTTTAATTGAAAATCCTCAATCACACAACTACATAAGTAAACCATTTCTCATTCTTCTTCTTCTATTCTATCTTCTTCTTCATTCTTCACTATGGCTTCAAGAGTAGCATTTTTGTTGTTTTTGTGTGTTCTTCCAGCGATGGTTATGGCCATTCGCCCAGCCAAGAACCCTTTCTGCTTGAAGGGTCGTGTTGTATGTGACCCTTGCCGTGCTGGTTATGAAACTTCTGCTATCACTCACATTGCTGGTAACCCCTTTTTACTCTCAGATCTCTTTCTTAAAGTAGCAAGCTTACATTTTTCATTCAAATTTCTTGACCCTTTTGGTTTAATTTCACTATTATATACTTTAAATTCTTTAATTTTGGGAAATGGTGTTGTTTCATTTTCATTTTTGCCATGATTTTAGGGTTTAGGGTATGGAATAGAGGAACATGATTTTCTTTACCACTCTTTTTGAGATAATGGAGCATCAGATCTGATCTGGTTTTATTAAGTGTAATAAAGGGAAATAAATTTGCTTAGAATTTATTAAGCTCTTGTCTGATCTATTCATTTTGTAGTGTGTTGGATCTAGTAATGTATAGTCCCATAGTTTTATTTTAAAAAATAACTTTGTTAATTAATGGTTTATTAGTTATTACTATTATTATAATGTTAAATGAATGACCTTGCTGAGTGAAATCTTCAAACCAGATTATTTGAAACAATAGATTATTTTGACTAGTTAGATATAAGAATATTCAATTTCACATTTTTTTTTTATTGTGAAATTTCACATTTTTTATTGTTTTGACTATTTTGTTTCTAATGCTAATGCAAAGATCTGGAGATTAATGAGTTGAACACAAATATATTATAGTTGCGATTTTGGCCGCCTATGAAAAAAAACACATTCCAGCCCCCTAAGTTTCCCTTCTGTTGCAATTTTCAATTTTGATCATTCAAAATCAACCATTGAAGACATTAAAAATTAAAAACAAGTGGGGTGTTTTGTTTATAACACAAATAATATGGCTTGGAACCAGTTTCTTGATCTTCTACTGTCTTGAGTGGTTGATTTTGAATGATCAAAATTGAAAGTTGCAAAAGGGATGAAACTTAGGGGGGATGGAATGTGGTTTATTTTTTTAATAGGGGTCAAAATCGCAACTGGTGCCAAGTTAGGGGGCCAAAAGTGCGTTTAAGCCTATATTATATGATAGGATCGTTTCATTCATGTAGCCATTGGTTGCTGCTGCTGCTGTTTATTCTCTATATACAAAAAAATCAGAAGAAACTAATAATAATTTAATCAAAAGTATAAAAAAAAGGGAATTCTTATAATTTATGATTGTCATGGAGAACATTCTCTGTATGGTTGTTTGTTGACACGATATTATGTTTGATTAATGTATCTGTTTAGGTGCCGAGGTTATGCTGGAATGCAAGCAAAGGAACAGCGACGAAGTTGTGTTCTCAAAACCAGGGACGACTGATCCAACTGGAGAATATACAATCTATGTGGATCAGGATCGTGCAGATGAAGTGTGTGATGTGAAGCTTGTAAGCAGTCCTCAGCATAGTTGTAGCGAAAAAGTATTTGGGCGTGACAAAGCACGCGTTATTCTCACCCGTTACAACGGCATTACCTCTAACGACAGGTTTGCGAACACAATGTTATACATGGCAGAGGAGGTTGCTTCTGGCTGTGCTGCGGTCCTCAAGCAAATGCAGGAATTGGATGAAGAGAATTAATTAAATAATTCCTAGTTTATTTACTTTGGATTTGGGTTTCCTAGTGTCTATTTGATTCAATCTTGATGATGGAGTGTTAACTCAACAGTCAGTTTATATATGCTTATATATATGTTATTGGACCATGCTTAATTATATTGTTTCTTGAGGATCATATGTCTTGGAGTAGAAGATTAGTCTCAGTTCTGTTGCTGTGGTATAAGTACTATGTTTTTATATAAATGAATTCTTTCATATGATGGTTTTCGTTCTGTGGATGGTTTTTATTTTTCAAGAATGATTTGTTGCATAGAGCCAATCTTGAATTTTCTTTGGAATTGTTCGATAATAGGGGAAATTTTACACAATCATGTCACAGTAAAATTGTTTCCCAACTTATTAGAGTAATTTTGTTATGTGCGCCATTCGATTGATTTTTTTATTTGAGTTCCTTGGTTTAACTAATCATTCTATCATCATTAAGCCTT
>Ga0099826_10004180_pt1 | contig 10055 bp, 5 predicted proteins | sample Mtrugardesep15_FD_76830 | JGI IMG/M metagenome (GOLD analysis project Ga0099826, IMG submission 76830) | Root nodule microbial communities of legume samples collected from California, USA - M. trunc garden sep15 | ecosystem: Host-associated > Plants > Roots > Nodule | place: USA: California...
AAGAATATAGACAGGTGTATAATATAGACACGTATATAAATTACATAAAAATAAGCTGAGTTTTGTAACGCAAGCTTGTAACTTACTCCCTCCGGTCACATATATAAGCAAAAGATAATTTTTTAGGTTCATTAAATAATTATTGTATCTAGTCACATTTATAGACCATGTACATTAGTCATTCAATGAACTTAAAAATTACTTTTTGCTTATATATATGACTGGAGAAAGTAAGTAGGGTCTTTGATGTGGGCTAAAAAACCAAAATAAAAAAAGATACAGAAAAATATGTCACCGTATTGATATATGCCGAAAAAATGTAAGAATACCCATCACTCATAAATATTGGTCCGGTATTTTTTATTTATATTTATCACTCACAAATCTTGGTCCTATATTTTTTTTTATCGGTCACAAATTTTGTTCTCGTGTTCTTTTTATATTTCTCAATCACAAATCTTGGAACCGTGATTTTTTTATATATATTTATTAGTCACAAATCTTAGCACCGTGTTATTTTATAGTATTTATCAGTCGCAAATCTTGGTCTCATGTTATTTTATCAATCACAAATCTTGATTTCGTGTTATTTTATATTTATCAATATAACATTGTTCACGTCATTTTTTTTCAGTTTTTGTATCAACGAAATTAGAAATAGTGACAATCTCTTGTTATGATAGTAACATGAGTAGTAGTATAGAGGCTCTTTTAACCCAGCTAGACTATATATGGATGACTTTTTTAACTGGACAAATGGAAGAATAGGCTCATGGTATACTCAAAAGAGGTTGGACAAAGCCATTTGCAACCAAATCATATCACTTTCCCATATTACTTGATTTTCAAACTTCAGCAATCTCCCAAGCTTCCCAATTCAGATTTCTCAAGATGTGGACACTACATGAAGAGTGCAAGAATTAATGTGGTAACAAATAGTTGGAACTCTAGAATTAGTGGTTGTCCTATGTTTGTGCTAACTAAAAAATTGATGATTCTGAAGCAAAACTTGAAGGATTGGAATCATGGTGTTTTAATTTTGGCAATGTTCATGTTTTGGTGAAGGAAGCTGGGACAAAGTTAGCAGACATATAAGATCAAATCGACAATTATCGTTCTTCAAACGCATTGCTTGATCAATAGAAAATGACTCATATCAATTTAGAAAAAAGCTCTAGACAAAGAAGAATCATTATGGCAAGAAAGAGTAGAAACTAACTCGAGCGTACATGGAGATAGAAACACCAAATACTTTCATAAAGTAACAAAAATCAAATCAAAAACCTAACCAATAACTACTATCATAGATGGTGATGACATGATTGAGGATCCAGAGAAAATTGCTAATCACATACAAAATTATTTTAAAAATTTATTTTCTTCTAACTTTGTTTTGAAGGTTGATGGCTTAGTGGAGGAAGTGATACCAAATCTGATCTCAAACAACATGCTTACTATTTTCTAATCTTTGGGAGCATTATTTTTTGGAATTCTTCTCTCAAGGTTGGCTTCTACCTAATTTTAACTCAAACATAATAGTTCTCATTCCAAAGACTGAACATGTTGATAATGTGGGACAATTTAGGCCAATTGCATTGGCTAATTTGAAGTTCGAGATGGTTACAAAAATACTTGTTGATAGACTAGCTTCAATCATGCCAAGTATCATCTCAGATGAGCAAAAGAGAATTCATAAATGGAAAAAACATCAAAGATTATATCTGCATTACATCTGAAGCAATCGATTTGTTGCAAAATAGATCTTTTGGTGGTAATATTGCATTCAAGGTTGATATATCAAAGGCATTTGAATTCTTTTGGTTTTAATGACAAGTTATGTGATTGGATACAGGTCATTCTTGTATCAGCTAAGCTCTTGGTATCAGTTAATGGTAAAAACATGGTTTTTTCAAACTCAAAAGGGGTGTAAGACAGGTTGCCCCCCTGCCTCTTCTTTTTTTGTATTGGAAAATATGTTTTAAGCAGAAGCATTGGAAAACTTGTGGTGTTTTCTAAAGGTAAAATTTCTTCAATTCAAGCCCTAAATAACTTATTTCAGAGAGATATGCTCTAGCTTCAGGTCAAATAATTAATGCTGCTTAATCTACAATCTTTTCTGGTTCAATCTTCAATGCTAGACTAATGTATAGTATTGGCCTTAATGACTTGGTCAAACTTTATTATCATTCCCTTTTTTTTTTCATAGTGTATCTCTTTTTTTTCCATAATATATACCCTTTCTAATCATTATTATAAACAAAAATTTACTTTTAAATTCATTCAATAAATAATATATGTGATTTATATTATAGATCATATACATTATTTATTAAATGAATTTAAAAGATATATTTTTGCTTATAACAATGATTGAAGAGTGTATAATTATTTTTGCTTATAACAGCTACTTGTTTGTATCAACAAATGAATTATATTAATATATTTTTAATGGCTAGGAATTCACTTTTTTAAAGTTAATAAATGATGTGCTCAGGGTTTAAACTATGGCTCATGTATATAATATGTAATGTCTTTATTAATTGAGCTAAACTTACGCGGACAAATGAAATAAATTATATAGGTAAGTATATTACATCTTCATTTATTACATGTCAATTTTTTAGGTTTTAAGTAGTCGATTATCGGTTCAATCTAATTTAATATGGTTAAGTACCTATAAAAATTTAATCTTAAGATCGGATCATCTAACTCAGTCATTCGATTTAATACAGTTAAGTCATATGGTTCAACCAATGACTAAGTAGTTCAATCATTAATCAAATGACTCAGTACTCCTGCAGAATCGATTACCGAACCGAGTTTTAAACTATTCTAATTTATTATAGGAAAATGTTAATGAGTGCCCCGGGCACTCTTTAAGACCTTTAAATAGTAACTTTTTATGAAAACATGTGTAATAATGCATTAGAAATCAAAATATATGACTTTTTATAAATTAATTTCTTCATTTTAGGGGTGGGAATAGGCCAGGCCGCCCGTCAAGGGCCTATGGCTCGACCTACTAAAAGCCCGACTCGGCCTAGCTCGTTTAATAAATGAGTCAAACTTGAGCTTTTTAAAAAGTCTATTAATTTAAATAGGTCAGGCTTAGGCTTATAAAAAAGTCTATTAGGCCGACCCGTATATGAGTATATCACATTTTTCCACATTTATTATTATTTATATATATTAAAAAGAATTACCAACCAAAAGTTACTCACAACTCTTGGTATTTTCCTCATAAATCAGATGAACTTCAAGGCAAGAGTTACTCACACCAATTACCAACCACAAAAAATTTAAAGATAACACACGATACAAACAATCCAATTTCAATTCCAATGACTAATGAGTTATGATTATAAATATGGGATGGGAAAAAAAATTGATGAACAAACTCCGTCTGAAATTTTAACACAAACTAGGCTTTTGACAGGCTAATGGGTCAGGCCAAGCTTTTAAAAATGTCAGGCCAGGCTTAAAATAAAGTCTTTGACAGGTAAAAAGCCAAGACTTAGGCCTTAATTTTTTCAACTAAGCCTAACCTATTTAAGCAAAGTCCGACTCGGTCCGGCTCATTCTCACTCCTATTCATTTGGAATCTTTAAAGAATGTCATAGAGACACTTATTACCAAGACCCTTTATTATACCATAGCTTGCATTTATTAATCCGTTAACATCTACTCTAATTTATTAAATTCAACCTAATCATTTCTTGTGTCATGCCGTGTCATTTACAAAGTCATTCACTTAATCTTTGCTAATTATGAAAAAAAAATCTTGAAGAACTCAATTAACCCTAGAATTTTTAATGTGACATCTGTACTCTACAAATGTATTCTAGAAATCTTTGAAGTATTTGTTTAATATAGAGATATAATAAACTACTCTTTAGAATTTTAATAGTGTTTTATTCCTGTAAAATAGTTTATTTCCGGTTTTACTCTCTGTAAAATATTTTTTTGGATTTCGTCTTTGTAATTTGAAGATTTTTGATTTTGGACCTTCATGAATTTTGATCGTACAAAACCGAAGATATGACAGGGGTAAACCTAAATTTGCTCAAATTAACAGGGGATAAACCGAAATTTTCTCAAATTACAAGATGATAAACCTAAATTTTCTCAAATTACAGGGGTTCAAATTTTTCATGGAGGTCTAAAACCAAAAAATCTTCAAATTACAAGGATAAAAAAATATATTTTACAGGGGTGAAACCAAAAATGACTATATTACAGAGGTAAAACATTATTAACCCATTTTAATACGACATATGTACTCTTTAAAAATCTTTGAAGTATTTGTTTTTTTTTTGGTTACATAGTATTTGTTTAATATAGAGATAGAGATATATTTGTACTCTAGAATTCTTTGAAGTATTTGTTTAATATAGAAATATAATAAATTAAGAAGAAGGAAAAGTGGCAATTTGGAAGGACGCGTGTGGGTCGCAAAAAAGTACTGTCTCATGGGTTTCGTGTATCACGTGTGTCTCGCTAAGAGAGGAAAAAAAACATATAATAAATTCAATTCAATTATACAACACCTTACTATATATGGATAGGGTAGAACTTGAAGAGATATACACCACATACTAGTAGAGATAGAAACTTTGAAATTGATTAACAATGGAAGGTGTTGAAATTGAAAGACCATTGAAACTTCACTTCATTCCTTATCCAGCATCTGGACACATGATGCCTCTATGTGATATAGCAACTTTGTTTGCATCACGTGGCCAACAAGTCACAATCATTACCACTCCCGTCAATGCCCAATCCCTTACCAAAACTCTCTCATCCGCCGCCCTTCGCCTTTACACCGTCGATTTCCCCTTTCAGGAAGTCGACCTCCCTGTAGGCGTTGAATCTATGACCTCCACCACTGACCCCATAACCACTTGGAAGATCCACAATGGTGCAATGCTCCTTAAGGGACCCATTGAGGAGTTCATTGCGAATAATCCACCGGATTGTATCATTGCCGACTCTGCATACTCGTGGGGTAATGACTTGGCCCGCAAGTTTCAAATCCCGAATCTAACGTTCAATGGTTCGTCTCTCTTTGCTGTCTCCATCTTTCATTCTCTTCGAACAAACAATTTACTTCAGACAGATGATGATGCTGATGCTGATTCAGATTCAAGTTCCTATGTCGTTCCAAACCTTCATCGTGATGATATCACCTTGTGTAGTAAACCGCCAAAGATTCTCAGCAGGTTCATAGGAATGATGCTTGACACAGTGCTCAAAAGTACAGGCTACTTAATCAACAACTTTGTTGAACTTGATGGAGAAGAGTGTGTCCAACACTACGAGAAAACCACGGGTCATAAGGCTTGGCATCTTGGTCCAACATCCTTTATTCGCAAATCTGTTCAAGAGAAAGCTGAGAAAGGAAAAGAGAGTGATGTGAGCGAGCACGAGTGCCTGAACTGGCTCAAATCACAGCGTGTTAACTCAGTGATGTACATATGTTATGGAAGCATAAACCATTTCTCTGATAAACAACTATATGAGATTGCGTGTGCAATAGAAGCATCGGGACACCCATTCATATGGGTTGTTCCTGAGAAGAAAGGGAAAGAAGATGAGAGCGAAGAAGAGAAAGAAAAGTGGCTGCCGAAGGGATTTGAGGAGAGAAACATTGGAAAGAAGGGTTTCATAATTAGGGGTTGGGCCCCACAAGTTCTGATATTGAGCCACCCTGCGGTGGGGGGATTTCTGACACATTGCGGAGGAAACTCAATTGTAGAGGCTGTTGGCGCGGGAGTTCCAATGATAACGTGGCCTTGTCATGCAGATCACTTCTGCAATGAGAAATTGATAACAACAGTCCGAAGAATTGGAGTGGAAGTAGGTGTAACAGAATGGTGTACAAATGGTAATGGGAAGAGAAAGAAGTTGGTGAGCAGAGATAACATAGAGAAGGCTATGAGGAGATTGATGGACGGTGGCGATGAAGCTGAAAATATGAGACAACGTGCTCGAGAGTTAGGAGAGAAGGCTACACGAGCTATTAAAGAAGGTGGTTCGTCTCATAATAATTTGTTAGCTTTGATCGACGAACTTAAAAGATTGAGAGACTGCAAATCACATGATTAATCAAAGGAATATGGTATGAGTTTTTTGAACTTATCCTAATAACGTCGTTGTTTCTCCAAGCAGAAGTATTAATGTTATGGATTTGGTCGATGAGTTTCTACTGAATACTAGCATGAAGATGCTTGGCTGTTTTCAGGATTTCGGTCAATGATTTTGTTTTACTTATCATTACATATTTCAATTTTCACTGTGGTACTATGTTGAAGCAGTAATAAATGTAATTTCTTTGTGAAAGAAAATGTATTTTCTTTGTGAAAGATGAAAGAAAATGTATTTTCTTTGTGAAAGACAATATATTTTATATTTTATTTTATTCTGTAACATTAGTAACTATGTTGAAGCAGTAATATGCAAACCAAAGGTTACTTGATGTCAATAATGCTCTTTTTACTTGGAGACCTCAATGAATAAATCTATCTGGTGTCAAGGTTCTTGGTTCTGTTTCAGGTTAACTCCAATTTGTAAGTATCATAAGTCCTTCTATACAGTCTCAAACAATCTCATATACAATAATATTCAAAGTTGTCATCAACCTGGATCTCTTTTAGGATAAAATCAAGCCTCATATTATCACTTAATTTTTAGTTTCGGTCTTCGATTTACGATTTTCTTGGAATATGTCAATGATATTGTTTTGGCTAGTGATGATCATTCTGAAACTTAACTTGTTAAGTCCTATCTGGATAAGAATTTCATAATCATAGATTTAGGCACACTCTATTTTGTCAGGGTCAAACTGCTTAATCAGCGCGAATATACTATTGAGTTGCCTGTAGAAAGTGGTCAGCTAGCTAGGCATGAAACCTTCTTCAACTCCTCTTGATCCTTCGTTGAAATTGTATAATATCTATGAAACTTCTTCACCTTTGTAAGAACTTAGAACTTTCACTCAGTTCTCGCACACACACTCACTTGTATTTGATTCTCTATGTTCTTATCAGAGAAGAAGAAGATAAAAGAGAAAATGATTTTGAGAGAGAGATAAGACTATTGCTCAATAAAAGGCTAACAAACTGAAAAACTAACCAACTGTCAAAAACAGAAAGTTTTCAACTCTATCTACTCTTACTTGTGCTGCAAGCAACTTATTATATTGACTAATCTAACTTGAATTAACTCGCAGAAACCTTATCATGGTAAATTAGCTTACTGCAAGCTAATTGGCTTATTGTTGTATTGTACTTGAGCACAACAAGGACAGATGTAGTCTTTGTTGTGCAGAAACTCCATTTTGTTACTAAACATTGTGAATTAGTGGCTTTCTGAAAAGGAGTTTGCTGAGAATAATGGGAATGCTGAAATTCTTGTTAGTGAGATAGTTGTAAAAAAAATTTGTTGGATTGTTGTCATAAATTCCCCATGAAGGTTCTGACTTATACTGTTTAACTCAATCCGAAAATTTCAATTAGCTCTAATATTGAAAGTTAATAAGTCCCAGTTTAGAGAAATTATGAAGGCTAGTGGTTTAATATCATCTTGTTTTGTTTTAAGAGTACAGCAGAAAGTTTGCAAGTATTGTCAGATTTCAGGTAAACCATGTCTGGGATAGAAATGAACTCACCAAGGACGAGATAAATAAAGATCTCACAAAACAGCTGCCAAAAATAAACCGTGGAAAAAGAATGCATAAGGAAGAAATGACCCCGTCGCCAGAACATAAAAATAAATGTCAACTCTAATCGAACTTTGACAATGCCAACCTTTCGAATGTCTCTGATAAGATCGGCCCGACTAGACATGATCATGTGATACACAAGATAACATGAAGGACAGATATGATAAAAGAAAGAAACTTTCTACATGGACTATCATAAAAAATATAGCTTACGAGACGACCAAAGCTAAAGAGAGAAGATAGCAACCAACAAGGAGTCTCACACCGGATCAACTACTATAAATAAAGGGCCTCCCTCCCATGTACGATCACCTCGCATTTTATCACCTTATTGATTAACTCTTTGCTACCTGCTAGAACCTAATCTTACTTGGACGTTGGAGTATCTTTTGCAAGTATACACTCCCTCCCCATTTTGGATAAAGAGCATATGACAATTCGCGACATTTCCACTCACCAACGCGAAGGAAGGACATCTCAGGAGATGCAGCCTGTCTGTTCATGCAGGAATAAAACTGATTATTCAAATTTATCATATAACAGATGTACCACAAAATGTTAAATGCCTAAGAAAATTTGAAATTGACATTTTAATTTAAATCAATGCAAAACTAAAACGTTTCAAGTTATAAAGCAACTAGTACATAATATCTCAAAACTTGCACATTTTTTCTATACAAGATCTCCCATCTGCAAGGTGTCCTGGTGAGCAGTTTTGTTTTTATTTTGGTGAAGTCCACACAAATGTTGCAACCTGAGAATGGAAGTTGCAACCTAGAGTGGCACATGTGTGGAGTTGAAGTTATGGGAGTCTCACAATGGATCAAATAGTATAGTACATAAATATGTTGAACCTCAACGGGTAAAGAAAATGATAGCTTGCATGGAGATGACAAAATGATAAAGACGTTGACATGTATTATGCCTTAGCCTATTCAAGGACAAAATTTGTGTAGTGCTTACTCTTAATTTCCACCGTTTCATAGCAGCTACTTAAACTCTAGCAACCATTTTAATCTCAAACTCATTTCCACACTATGAACCTTCCCTCATCGAAATTTGAAAACATGATAGATCTTAAAAATTTATTTTGGTCCTTCATAATTTTCTCGCGGTTTAGTTTAGTCCCGGACAAAACATAAAAACCATACTAGTTCTTGGCATTTTTCAATTGGGGAAAATTAGTGTTTATGCTATAAGAAGTGGAGATTAACTTTTCCATCGTATAAAAATGTCAGGGCTAAATTGGATATAAGAAGTGGAGATTAACTTTTCCTTGGGCCGGAATTGATCCTCTTCGAGTTATTTTTCCAAGGTTGTTCTCTCTTTCTAACCAAAAGGAGGCGAAGGTGGGAGATTTGTGGAAGTTGATCGATGGTGTTCAAGTTTGGTCCCTTGAGTGGCGTAGAAATCTTTTTGTGTGGGAAAATGTAATTTTAGAGGATCTTTTTGGTGTTTTGGAGGAAAGGGGGCCAACGGAGGGGGATGATATGTGGTGGTGGAATGCGGAGGATAGAGGTGGTTTTACGGTGAAGTCGGCATATAATTTGGTGTATGATTTGATGGCAACGACTACGCATTTGACGAGTTCTGAAGAGGTGGTCTTTGGGTCCATTTGGCATAGTCCGGCTCCATCAAATGTTGTAGCTTTCTCTTGGAAACTTCTTCTTGATCGTATTCCGACCAAGATCAATCTTGCAAGGAGAAATGTTTTACCGACGGATGAGTCCTTACTTTGTTCTCTTTGTGGTAGTGGTGAGGAAACCTCCTCTCATATCTTCCTGCATTGTGAAGTGATGCTTAGAGTGTGGGAAAAGGTGTTCCGGTGGTTAAATTTTAACTTCTTAATTCCACCAAATCTTTGTGCATTTTACATGTTGGAGTGCGGAGGCTAGGAATAAGAAGTTATGTAAAGGTTATTGGTTAATTTGGCATGCATCTTTACCGGTGATATGGAAGACTAGAAATGATAGAATCTTCAAGGCTATTAGTAAGGAGGTGGAGAATATTGTTGATGAGATTAAATTTTTGTCATGGCAATGGTGCTTGGATAGGTTGAAGATTCCAACTTGCTTCTTCTATGAGTGGAATTGGAATCCAAGGAATTGTCTTTTAATATAGTTAGTGGCTTGTTTTTAGTTTGGTTAGAGTTTTTTGGGAGCTTTTGTTTGTTGGTTTCGGGTGTCCGCATATTTACGGTGCCCTTTGTAGTTTGCCTCTTTTCCTTAGTTGTTTGTCTTCTGCGGTGTAGCTTTAATAATATGATGTTTCAAAAAAAATATATATATATATATATATATATATATATATATATATATATATATATATATATATA
>Ga0099826_10004181_pt1 | contig 10053 bp, 7 predicted proteins | sample Mtrugardesep15_FD_76830 | JGI IMG/M metagenome (GOLD analysis project Ga0099826, IMG submission 76830) | Root nodule microbial communities of legume samples collected from California, USA - M. trunc garden sep15 | ecosystem: Host-associated > Plants > Roots > Nodule | place: USA: California...
ATTTTTCATATAAATATATATAAACACCACATATCTTATTTTATTAAACAATAAAATAAGCATCACGTCACAACATCACAAATACGTCGCATAATCACCAAAAATATATGATATATAATAATATACTATACTCTCTAATAAAATAATTAAATAAATAAAGAGGGTGTTACACCCCGCCCCTGGACCCGTCCCCGTACTAAAAATTAAAATTTCCCCCGCACCTAATTAAATCGGCTTTTCCCCGTTAAATTTGGGGCGGGAGCGGTCGGGTTTGACGGGGCGAGTTTTGTTGTCATGTCTAATCCTACCAAACATTTCCCTTCAATTTCGTCTCACATGTGACAAAGAGATATGTCATATTTATTGCACTTGCTATATTTTGAAATTTCTGGTTTAAAAGGATATTACTTTTGTATGTATGTAAAATCAAAAGTTGGATATTATATCATATTCAATTTTAGATATATACAAAAGTCAAAATGTATTTGATTTTCCTTCCAAAAAATAATGTAGTTGGTCGTATTATGGCTTACATATGTTTTGACTTTTGCTTGTATTTAATATTTAAAATCGGAAAGAGTGAATGTTAATAGTTTTTTTTTGGAAATACAAGACAAACTAGGAGAAAAGAGAAGAAAAAAAAAGAGACTAAAGCATATCCAACAAAATTATAAAGGATTTTACCGTCGGATAAACTGAATCTGTAAAGCATCATATTGCAGGAGAAGGTATATTCCATTAGGGGGACTATGAATGTATGCGAGCCCACAATGTTATTGCACCGAACTTCGTCAAAAAATTTGCCGCATCATTAACATCCCTCCAAGCGTGGTTCATTTGGATATTCCAAGCACGAGACATCAACTCCTTAATGTTACTAATAAGAGTCGCGTACAAATGCAAGTATTCACGTTTGCGGTAATCAATTTAATAGACAAAACAGAATTCAAGTAGCAAATAATATATTTGTACCTCGTCTTCCAAGCGACCCACAAACCATAATAAATGTCCAACAATTCTGCACGAAGAATAACTTAGATTCCATTGTTTCCTTCGAATCCAAATATCCAAGAACCATCAGGTTTTCTCGAACTACATTAAGCACGATGGCCAAACTAGCCATTATATGCAAAAAAATCCATTGTCTCGTCTCAACTTCAGTTCCACCTGAATTAAAAATCTTGTTAATAATGAGTGCATGCCTATATATATCCACCTTCAGTTGAAAAATTGAGACGGTTTCACCTTCCAGGCACAATAAATTGTGGGGCGTCCAAATCCACCAACAATTGGCCGAGAAAATGCTCGGTCTATCACATTCATATCCCCTTCTTAACCACGCCGAGATAGATTAATCCATGAAAAAATTGATGTTAGCAAAACCAATGGATAACCACAACTGTTTGACGAAACCACAGTCCTTGAAACAGTGAAAATGCTTCTCAATTGCCATTGTACACCTCGGGCAAGAGGGAGATCAAAACATTCCATGATTTATTTGGCATGGCTCTTGTAGGGAGAGCTTGATGGCAAGCAGTCCAAATGAGAAACTTCATATTCTATAATGCATTAACACGTCAGATCCACTTTTAAGACCCTGCAATATCAAGCATTGTAACAATATCAACATGTCTCTTAAGCATTCATACCATGCTTTTGCACTATACACCCCATCATTATTACTCTTCTAAGTGAAACTGTCTCGAATACCATCATTCAAATGTAAAGGAATCGATGTTATACTCTCCCCAACATGATCCGATAGTGTAGTGTATAATTGATCCAACCTCCAACAACCCCATAAAAGATATTAACCATAGACAAATGCAAATTATGAATATCTAAATACAAGACCGGTTGTTGAGCTTCCCAAAATTAGTCCACACAGTAAATGTTAAAGTTAAGAAGAGTAGATAAGATTATGACAATCAAATCATTAAAAATAAAGATAGATCAATAATAATTCAGAAATTATTTTAAAGGATCTAAAATAAATAAGTTGAATTAAGATATGATTTATATAACCGTGGTTTATACGAGTAAAACAAAACAAAAAAATCAATAAAAAAAAAAGAGTAAAATCGAAAAAGAAATGGTGACGTGTAGCAGAGTGATTGTAGCCATTAGAATCGGCTTCAAGTTCTCCTCTCCCATCATCCCGCCTTTTTTCTTCCAACCATCCTCACAATGCAATCTTCCCTCTTTCTCTCCATCTCTCTCCTTCTCTCTCTCCTCGCCGGCTGGTCACCGGTTCCATTCTCCGATCACTTTCCTGACCATTTCCATTCCCCCAATCCCGATTAACTCTCCGATCATTTTCATTCTTTCCCCTTTTGGTGAGTTTCATATAATCTTTTGAAATTGTTTCAGTCATGCTTTCATTATTCTAACATTTGATTTGTATTCAGATATAGTATACAATAACAAATTAACGGAAAATGCCTAGTAACGGTGGTTCTTCTCGAATGAGTGGTTCGTTCTCCACTAGCCCTACTCGCTCAAGGAAGAAGGCATCAGAGTTTTCACCTCCTCCTAGACCATTTCATCCTATGCGCGCCACCACCCCGTACTTCACTTCCTCATTACTCATCTCTCATCTAGAAAAAATTAGCAGCGCACTTTGTTGCCGCTTGCCTTCCATTTATGTTTAAATAATTATATATTTCTACGAATCAAAAGGCACAACAAAACTACATAGTTGATTTAATTCCATTGATACAATGAAATTGAAAATTGAAATAGATTTGATAGCCTCAATGTCATTGTGTGAGTTATGATTTTCATTTTTTTGATTTATAAAGCTGATAATTTTTGAATTGCCATGACTACAAACAGAATAATCTTAAAATGTCAAATTCTAATAATTGTAGCTTAATCTAATTGATTCATTACAATGACATAAAAAATTAATGAGAAAATTCACGGTTAATTCAAGATATTTTCTTTTGTTCAATAGGATAGCTCCACTGAAAGTAATTATATTCTAGGCCTGTTGGAAATTGAATGTGAATATCTTTCCCAATTGGAATTCGAATTAAAACGAGTTTTTAAATGCACTAGCTTAGATTCTTTTTAAAATAAATATTTGTGATACCTACATTGAAAGATTCTCCTATTTGCAATAGATTACAGTTACCAAACTATAGGTTCTTTTTAACAAATTAATGGTGTGCTAATTGTTAGATTTTGGCGTGTCAATATAGTTGGGATTCATCTATCTTATACCATTGCTTTGCATTCTATTTCTGACCGGATAAAGAAAAACATCAAAAGGTTATGTTAATTTGAATAATTGGATGATGATGATGTTGATGATAATGGATTCTCATGGTTACCCAGAAGAATACTTAATTGATGTGATCATAATTATGCATGTAGAAGGAAACCTATAACTCAGAACTCCGAGGATCTTATCGCAAATACAAAAAATATGCATATGAAAATGAGAGAATGAATCATCATTACTCTAATTAACATTACATGCTGGTCAGGTCACTATATAAAGCAAAAGTCTAAATGGTTGAATATTCTTAATCTGTTAGGAAAAGAAATAACAATCTATGTCACTACACTAAAACATACTATCATGTTTTCCTGCACTTGCTTTGTCAACATTTTTTATTTTCATGTACCAATAGTTTTGTTTCTTCTTGGAATTGGATCAGGGGAGAGCGAACTGTAAAATCACTGCGACTTTCAAAGGCATTGACTGTGCCCGAAACAACAACGGTCTATGAAGCTTGTCGTCGAATGGCTGTTCGCAGAGTAGATGCTCTGTTACTAATTGATTCCAATGCTTTGCTCTGTGGAATCCTCACAGACAAGGTATGGCTCGATCTTCCTTTTATTACTTGTTTAACAAGGAAAAATATGGAAAGGTTTTGAATTGGATTTCTGCTCAAAAAGCAAGCATAACTGGCTATCCTATTTTTTGTGGTTAAAGGATATATTAACAAGAGTTATTGCGCGTGAAGTTAATCTTGAAGACACCCCTTGTTCCAAGGTTATGACAAGGAATCCAGTATTCGTCCTTACTGACACTCTTGCTGTCGAAGCTCTCCAAAAGATGGTGCAAGGTTGGTCATACTTGTTGCAATGTTGTTCATCATTACTTCATGCTATATGTTATTTGCCTGTTACATTATATTGCCATGCCTTCTGAATACAAGGCTGATTTATGTTTTGCAGGGAAATTCAGACATTTACCGGTAGTGGAAAATGGAGAAGTGGTTGCCATCCTTGACATAGCCAAGTGTTTATATGATGCCATTGCTCGTATGGAAAGGGCAGCAGAGAAAGGAAAGGCAATTGCAGCAGCTGTTGAAGGTATCGACAAACACTGGGGAGCATCTGCCTCTGGTTTGTAGATTAATTTCTTTTTGCACATCTTACTCTCTTATTTCTAATTCGGACAACAACACAGTGTTTTAAGTTAGGCTCCCATTTTCCATATCAGCTAATTTTGTTTCATGTTAATTTGGTCTATGTACAGGATCCAATTCATCATTCATTGAGACTCTTCGGGAGCAGATATTTAAGCCATCATTGTCTACAATTATTCCTGAGAATTCAAAGTAGGTAATACCTTTTTTTGATTAAGCTAAAGAAAAACCACATATGTTTTAGCTAGTTTTCGTGTTTGGCGTTATCATCCGAAGTTAATTGAGATGAACTTTCCAGGGTTGTTACAGTTTCACCAACAGATACAGTTTTGACAACAACAAAAAAGATGCTTGAACTTCGTGCAAGTGCCGCTATTGTGACGATTGATAACAAACCTTGTGGTATCCTTACGTAAGTCTGTTGCTATGAACATCGCCACCCGTTTCCTTTTTATATTTTGAAATGTCACACCTTTTCTACCATTGCCACTCCCTCCCCCACATTGAAAAATCAAGTTTATGTTTAATTGGAGTATATATTTGTGGCTCACAAAAATGTTACATTATATTTTTATTAATCTTGAAATTTACATTAAAAATAGTAAAGTAAATTTTTGGTGCTTTACAAATCATTAAAAATAGAAAATAAAAAAACATTTTTATAGTTAAAAATGAAAGCAAAAATAAAAACAAAAAGTATTGTTGAAACAAACAGACTATAGTTTTTTAACGTCACAAAATATCGTGGGAATGATTTTGATGGATGGTAATGTGCATACAAATTTCAGTTCAAAGGATATCTTGATGCGGGTTATTGCACAGAATCTCTCCGCATCGTCAACTCTTGTTGAGACGGTATATCTTAATCTAGCTTTATTTGGGATCACATTTTTCCTGCCTTTTCTTCTCCTTATCTGACATATATTCAACTCAATCTACAGGTCATGACTGCAAATCCAGAATGTGCAATAATCGATACACCAATTGTTGATGCGCTTCACATAATGCATAATGGAAAATTCTTGCATCTTCCTGTGGTTGATAGAGGTAATATACTGGCATGAGATGGCGAACAGGTTACTTCATTGATATTTTTCTGATTTTGGTTTTTGAAAACAGATGGCATTGTTGTTGCAACGGTTGATGTGATTAATATCACTCATGCTGCTGTGGCCACAGCTAGTCAGGTATGTGGCTTTGTTTATGCTTTTACTTAGATGAAATAATTGTAAACTTATCTTGCCCTTAATTGGTACTTCTGCAGTTGTTAACCTAAAGTAATTTTCAAATTATACCTTCTATGAACTGATAAATATCAATATCTCAATATGTATGCAAGTTAAGGATGTATGTCTCAGCAGTCAGCATTTTGGTCGTAAACCTGGAAACATATTGTCACCTTTTATATTCACCCATCTGCCCAAGCATATTGGGCATATTAGAATCTGAAATCTTGTTTTGATTATTCCCTAGCCACAAAAGAATTATAGATGTTAACTAATTTTCATTTATCCAATTTTCTTGAAAACCAGAATTTGGAGTTAAAAGTGAGAGAGTTGGCATATGAACCTAAATGATTAAGGCGTAGTTATTGGTCAATGTTGTGAATTTGATCTCTCAATAAATTTTTGCCCGAACTTATTCTCTTAACTTCTTAATTGCTACAATCAAGTTCTTGTCAATAAACAGCTCTTGAATCCTTACTTTTTTTTTTAAGTAACTCTTGACTCCTTACTTACTACTTAATAACTAGAAGTTCATGAAAAATAATTTAAAATGTTTAGAAGTTGAAAGTTGATGGGAATTTAATGAGATTTAAAACATCTTTTAGGAAGTGAGGTCCGATTTTCAGTAGGTAGAAAATCAGGAAATTTCTTTTGCCTTCTGCTTGCAATGTGCAACTTCCTAAGATATGAAGAAAATATTAATCTGTTTCTCTCAAATGAATATTATTCACTATGAAGGTGTGGAGCATTTCTCACGTTAATTATGAATAGGCAGACATTAAAATACCAAAACCACTTATGTTAATTTGTTTCAGCTTCCTGTCATATATTCCTGGGTACTGGGAAGCATTTACAATGACGGTATCATTTTTCTCCATTAATTAGGTTGGAAATACTGCTAATCTGAACAATGAAACTGCCAACTCCATGATCCAAAAGTTTTGGGATTCGGCCATGGCCTTAACTTTAAACGACGAAGAAGAAGATTCACAAAGGTTAGATATGTGCACTGACGTTTCTAGAAAAAATTATTTCCAATACTTTTAAAGCACTTACACATTATTAATGGTATTGCCAGCGACATTTCCTTGAAAATGATTTCCGAGGGAGGAGAAACAGGGAGATTCATTCCTTATAATGCGTCAAGCGTGCAGACCACATTTTCCTTCAAACTACAAGATAAGAAGGGTAGATTACATAGATTCACATGTGGTATGTCAACCATTATATGTTACCATTCATAGATTACATTTATTTTCTTCTATAATAAAAAAATAAAGAAAAAAATAATGGATTTCGTGTAATCTGTACTTGTAGATTATATTTAAGTTAGCTATAAAATATTGTCAGTTGAGTGATTTGTGTGTTTACTTGCAACTTCAGATACTCAGAGCTTGACAGAGGTTATAACTTCCATCATTCAGAGAGTTGGCGATGATATCGACCCCAATAACCTGCCCCACATTTTGGTATGATTCAAGATGTTGCATTTATATTGACAAAGTTGTGTTAATGTTTCCTTCTTTTACTAATGCAAACTGGTCTATTTGTTTGTAGTATGAAGATGAAGAACACGATCAAGTTGTATTGGCTTCAGATAGTGATCTCGCTGCAGCCGTGGACCATGCAAAGATGGCTGGTTTGAAGGTACTGTCGATCTGTTGCTGGTCCAGTCTTAAATGATATTTATTTTTGTGGGGGCTATTGATTTGTTTTGAAGAAAACATAGATTTAGAGCAACACTCTAATAAGTGCTTTATTTTCTATTTTTCTTATGTGATTGCAATATAAAAATGAAATAGCAAAACCTAAGTCTGGGTAGAATATAAAATGCATGTATCTTGCAAGTGTAACCACATAGTAGAATAAGCTTCGATACCTCCAAACTTAAAGCTTGCTGTTAATTGGGAAAGGGACCTATGATCCACATTCATTGTAGTATTTGTATATATCAGTTGATTTCTCAGGAACATGAATTGGTGAATTCTGTAGGGATTGAGATTGCACTTAGACTACTCAGGAACACGTGGTTATGGAACAGAAGCAAGTTTAGGTTTGGAATATGCTGAGTCTGAAGCATGGGCCTCGGCCTATCATACCGTTGCAGCTGGAGCTGCAATTGTTGCTGCTTTCGGTCTATTAGCGTTCTTCAGGCTAAAGCCATGATGAGAGAGACAAAAGTTTTTATTGGGGTAAAGGCCAATGGTGAAGTCAGTTAGAACTTTGGAGGGGCACACATTTTACACTTGCCAATCTGTAAGTTCTGACGTTTTGTACAACATAATGTATTCATTCATACACAAGAAAAGAAAGAAGTAAAAGCATTTTTTTTTTAAATCTTTCTGTGAGCAGGGATTTATTATCCCTTGCTGCCTGTATATTTGTAATTCAAGGTTTCATAGCCTCCTATCACAAGCGCAAACGAGATAGCCTGATAGGCATATGTAATCTGTCCATTTATTTATGACATTTTAATTATTAAACAGTGGATCGGGATTAAGAACATCGTTGTTTATAGTTTATTTACCGCTAACTTTGAACATTGCTGTTTATCTGATAATCGTTGTTTCTGTTTGTCAATTAAATGACAGTTGTATATAGTTCATTTTATTTGATTTGAGCGATAGGACCTGAATTAGAAGTCAGTTCAATTAGTTAGAAAGGATGAAAATAACTATTAAAAACCATCCCATTTAAGTTAATAAACGTTGCTCTACAGTAATGTTTACAAGGTTTATTCAAATTGTGTTCATCTATTAGTACAGTAAAAAAAGTTGAGGGTTATTTCAACATTTTTTTGGTTATGCATATGACAGAGTACGGTTTGTTATTTAATCCATTTCTTTGCCTCTTTAACAGTTATCACTATACAGTTTCCAGAAAAAAAACAGTATCACTATACTTACCAAAAACCATAGCCAACTGTTTCTATTCAAAATTTTAGGCTGGTAATACATGCGTTACTCTTTTGAATGGTTGTCGCTGTCTGTAATAATCCAATCCAATATTAATAATAAGGAATAGAATAGCTTTGTTAAAACTTATCAAAACACGAAATGTTAACGTATATTTCCAACTTATCTCAAATCACATGCAATGAGATTCATACAGCTAAAACAGGAAAATGATGTTACATCAATCAAAACAGATCACAAAACAAGTGGCCTTGCTCACTTTCTCAAATTTGAAAATATCACACACACGTTAGTGTCCAAGATGAGGACAAAACAAAGAAGAAATAGGATGAGGATGACACGGACCCGGTCCCCGTCGGATATGCTGCTGTAACATTTTTAGGTCCTTTCACAGTGTAATTGAGATCAAACAATTCAATTTCAAATTTGAAGCTCGGTTATATGTAGTAAAACGATCTCAACTGTCCATATCAAACCACTCATATTTGTTAGAGCTTCGTGCTGTAACATCAGGAAATCCAATTCGGGATGACGCCATCCCCCACTAAACCGCTTTCAACCATGGTAACTAAGTTCCCCGAAAGGTTGTTGTCACAGGTATCCCAATGACAGTGTGACATGTGTCCATATTCGATGACATCAACGTTGTTATCTCCAATCTGACGGAGATGTTGATTATGCCATGTCCCCTGGAACCGTCTTTACCTCGTAGCCGGTAACTCAGGTACCGGACTGAGCCCGGTGTCAGAAGCCCGATATCTGAAGCCGGAACAAAACACCACCCAAGTTGAGCCTGCCCCATGATTCTTCTCTTGGTGAAAACCTGAAGGTATAGACAGGAAGATGGGTCTGAAAAGAAGGTAGGATCGAGTGGTACATGGAACATGTTAATATTATCACATGCCTTAGGTGGTGTTGAGGTGGTTGGTGGGAATTTGGTTAGTGTGATGAAGGGTTTTATGGTAGGGTTGAGATAGGAAGTGTAGTTGTTTAGGCCTTCTGTTGATATAAGGGTGAGTTCTAATATTACGGTCATGATGATAAGTCATCAAGAAACTGAGTATTAAGTTAACAATGGAGTAATAAGAGAGTTGAGGATTTTTCAAAATATAAGAGGGTTGATGACTGAGGAGGGTGGAAGGATCAAGTTCAATAGTCACTGTGCAGTTTCCACGCTGTTGGCAGGAATTTAAATCCAATCATCAGGCTTGTGGAAATTTTAGTTTTCAGACTTTAAATTCCAAATGTCAACTATAGTGCCTAGTGTAGTGTGACATATGAGTATGAGAAAAATTGACTAGATCAGCACCCCACCACAAAATATAAAAAAGGAGCATCTCCCCACAAAATATAAAATATTATTAAGTTCTAAATTTTAATTTTTTTATTTTAAACAAAAAGTGCCACAGGAAGCACGTCCTAAAATAATATAATCTACTCTTTGTTTATAGACTTTCTTAAATTCCTAAGTGAGTGTGACTTCTTTTCCTTGCTGGTCCCTAGTAGTGCATATTTCCAATCAATTTTCCA
>Ga0099826_10004184_pt1 | contig 10051 bp, 7 predicted proteins | sample Mtrugardesep15_FD_76830 | JGI IMG/M metagenome (GOLD analysis project Ga0099826, IMG submission 76830) | Root nodule microbial communities of legume samples collected from California, USA - M. trunc garden sep15 | ecosystem: Host-associated > Plants > Roots > Nodule | place: USA: California...
ATCACCAAAAAAAAAAAAACACACCATAAACGTATGGGCATTAGTACATTTTTAAAGTCGCAAGTTTTTAAATTTCCTCAACCAAGTTCCAACAATACACGGTTTCATTTGACACAAATACTATTAAATAAAAGAAGGGTTAAATAAGTTTTTGATCTCTATAAATGTAATCAATTTTGTACCAAAAAAATTATAGTCAGATTTGTTTTTAGTCCTCATAATATTCTTAAAAAAAAGTTCTCATAATAAAAGTAACATGTTTCGGCCCTTGTAAAAAATTTCAGCGCACATAATTTTAGTACTTATTAAATTAAATTTTAGAACTTATTAAATTAAAATTTGTTTGATTATGATTAAAATTTTGACCATTTTTTTACCAACTTGTATAAAATATTATGAAAAGTTCCTCCACGAAAATATAGCTTAAAATTTGATTTTTAGGTCCAAATTTTTATTAGTTTTATCTTGAAATTTTGGTGTTTAAATAAATTCATATTTAATTCATTAGATGTTAAAAAAATTTAATTTTTTTAAAAAGAATTTTTTATAATGTTATTAACATGTATGTAAAAAATCATTTAAAAATTTAAAATTTTAAACATAATTAAACAAATTTTAATTTAACATGGGCTAAAACTACATAAAACCTGTCACTTTTTTTTATGAGAATTAAAAACAGAATATGTTATATTTATAGGGACTAAAAACTAATTTAACTCTTAAAAGAATAGCAAGTATATAGTAATGTTTTATAAACCCTTATTTTTCTATCTAGTTGAATTTCTTTTATTTTAATTTTAACTCGTGTAATTCAATCTTTTAAAAATAAAGAAATGAGTTGGAAATTAATAAAATGACATGAAAAATGAGAATTTAGTCGCTTAGATGCATATCGAAGATGAGTACAACTACGACTAAAACCGATAGGTAAAACTAAAAGTTTGGTTTGACGAGTAAAATTCATCACTATAGACTATAGCGACGACAAAAAATATGTGGACAGTGATGCTTAGGGCTATACCTATGGTAAAAAAACTCTTACCTACAATAATTTATTGTCACTAAAAGTTAAGTATTTTGCCGTGTGGTGGGGAAACAAGTTAGAAAAATTGAAATAAGGGGACAAAAACACTGAATTTTAAAATAGAGTTACCAAAACTTTATAAAAATGAAAATAAGATACCAAAATTGCATTTAAACCAAATAGTTTTTAATCAAACCAAACGATAAAAAGAAGGCACTAAGAAACACATACATTTCGTAAAAAAAAAAAAACACGCACATACATATATAATAGATCTTAATTAAACCAAACAATATTAAAGAAACCACATCACAACAACTAATTTAAACATTGTCTTTCATAGAGGAGGATAGTCGCTTAGATGCATATCAATGATTCATGTGCGTTCAGTTCATTCATAAAAGTGGGTATTCCAAACGTCTAACTTTTGGGAGTTTATCTCCTTCAATATAAACATTATCAATGAATGTTCTTTTCAATGTGAGACATTTGTACCTTTCTATAGTTACAACACTAGTTCTGAGTCCTAAAACTTAGCATTTCAACTTTTCAATTTCCTTCCAACGTTACATAAATGTTCCAACAACTGCTTCTATTTCTCTGAATGGTTCACGAAACTTCAATCAACCAATTACATCTCAGAATTGGTCGGAAATCATGGCAAATTGTTGGTCGATTTTTTTTTAAACCTTGAAAAGAGCGTAGCTGAAACTCTCCCTCCCGATGTATTTTACATAAATTTTCTCCCTCCTTTGTACGTATGGATTTAAATAAAACGTTAAAAGTTTTAGTTCTGGCTTTTGCTCACGTATTGGCCAAGAGATGCTCCGAAATAAACTAAAACATAAGCCACCATCTCATGATGTAATAATAAGCATTGTAGCTAGCAAAATGGCTCTGCCACTTTTGTAAAATTAGAATGTTAGTGGTCCGATTAAGAATTATTGAGAACCCATGACTGTGTGGTTATCTCCAATGCTGGAAATTCAGGTCCAGCATTCATGGTCCAATATATATACCTTGCTTTCAGCTATCTTACAAAGTGGTGCTCCACTAACTTGCAGAACAATTTTTTGACAAGAACTTGTAGAACAATAGTACCTCTATATTGGGGTTCACAGAATAATGTAAAAAAAGGGTGAAATTCTGCGATCGTCTAAGTTTGGAATCAATGTTGGATAATCCTTGCCAAAAAAGTTGTCCAAAATGGGACCAAAATGGTAATCCGCAACATGGCCACACATGTTTGGCTCTCCTAGAAAAATACCTTCAGACACAAGTTGCAAAGATGGTGAGGTCATACAATGTTGATTTAGTTGGCCTTACCTCTTGGATCTCTCTCTTTCTTAGATTTTTTTTTTAATCTTAATCAACTCATGAATCTCTATTTAAGCCCCCACGGTTTCAACACTTTGCTTGTACACTAAAGCCATACCAAACACCATGGCTTCACATATTCATCACTATCTACTATTATCCTTTATCATAATCCTTCATCTTTTTTCATCTACATTGTGTGATCAAAACTTCAACAACTATATTATTCACATGAACTTATCAGCCATGCCCAAACCCTTCTTAAGTCAACAAAGTTGGTACTCAGCCACCCTTTCCTCGCTACTTGACATTACTTCTAATAATCAAGTAACAATTAACAACGACCATTTGAACTCAAAACTCACATATACCTACACTAATGTCATGAATGGTTTCAGTGCAAGTTTGTCTCCTTTAGAGCTTGAAGCTCTGAAAACCACTCCCGGATATATTTCATCCATAAGGGATTTACCTATCAAACCAGACACAACACACTCACCTCACTTCATTGGCCTCAATCCTGTTTTCGGAACATGGCCTACAACACAATATGGAAAAAATGTCATCATTGGTTTAATAGACAGTGGAATTTGGCCAGAAAGTGAAAGCTTCAAAGATGATGAGATGCCTAATATCCCTTCAAGATGGAAAGGCAAGTGTGAAAATGGTACTCAATTTGATTCCTCATTGTGCAACAAAAAACTCATAGGAGCTCGATTCTTTAACAAAGGATTACTAGCAAATAATCCTAACATCACAATAACCATGAACTCCACACGTGACATAGACGGTCATGGTACTCACACTTCAACCACTGCTGCTGGAAGTAAAGTTGAGGGTGCATCCTACTTCGGCTATGCCTCTGGATCAGCCATAGGTATCAATAAAATATCTCACTTATTGTTAACTTGATCAACAACAAATACTAGAGATTTTATTTATAATACATATGAATCCATATGAAAATAAAGAATATAACAGATATTACTAACTATTAACCAAATTTATATCTAATAATAGGCATGGCTCCACATGCTCATGTATCCATGTACAAGGTGTTGTGGAAAGAAGGAGCATATGCATCTGATACAATAGCTGCAATTGATAGTGCAATATCAGATGGTGTAGATGTTCTTTCATTATCATTGGGTTTTGACGAGGCACCTTTGTATGAAGATCCTGTAGCTATAGCCACATTTGCAGCCATGGAGAAAAACATTTTTGTATCTACATCAGCAGGGAACAGAGGACCAATGCTTGAAACTCTCCACAATGGAACACCATGGGTAATATTACTGCAATATCTCATTTATTCATAGCTTAATCAATATCAATAATAAATACAAAAGACTTTGTTTATACATATGAATGATTGGTCCATATGAAAGTGAAGTAAATAGCAAGAATAATTAACATAACTCACCCTTTACTAACAATTAACTAACTTTATCTCTAATAGGTAATAACAGTTGCTGCTGGCACAATGGATCGTGAATTTCACGGAGATTTAACACTTGGAAATGGAGCCAAAGTCACTGGTTGGTCTCTCTATCCGGGGAACTTTTCTTCAGGCAAGGTCCCAATGGTTTTCTTGAGCTCATGTGATAATTTGAAAGAACTCATCAAAGCGAGAAACAAGATCGTGGTGTGTGAAGACAAGAACCGAACACTTGCAACCCAAGTGGATAACTTGGACAGAATAAAAGTTGTTGCGGGTGTTTTCATATCAAATAGTTATGAGGATATAACATATTACATTCAAACTAAGTTTCCATCTATTTTTTTGAATCCAATTAATGGAGAACTTATCAAGGATTTCATCAAGTGCAACACTAATCCAAAAGCAAGCATGACATTTAATAAAACACTTTTAGGTACAAAACCAGCACCAAGTGTGGATAGTTATAGCTCAAGAGGACCATCACATAGTTGTCCATTTGTGTTGAAACCAGACATCACAGCACCGGGAACACAAATCTTAGCTTCATGGCCTCAAAATGTTCCAGCAACAGAGTTGCAATTCCAGAACAATCTCTTCAACAACTTCAACTTGTTAAGTGGAACATCAATGTCATGTCCACACGTTGCAGGTGTAGCAGCACTTTTAAAGGAAATACACCCTTGTTGGAGCCCAGCAGCCATTAGGTCGGCTATGATGACAACATCAGACATGTTAGACAACACAAAAGAACTCATTAAAGACATTGGTAATGGTTACAAACCAGCTTCACCTTTAGCTTTGGGATCTGGACATATCAATCCCAATAGAGCACTTGATCCTGGACTTGTTTATGATGCAGGAAAACAAGATTATGTGAATCTTCTATGTGCATTAAACTTCAATCAGAAGAATATCACGGCCATTACGAGATCGTCTTTTAACAATTGTTCTAACCCTTCTTTGGACCTTAATTACCCTTCTTTTATTGCCTTTTTCAATAATACTAGTGTTAAAGTGATTGCACAAGAATTTCAAAGAACAGTAACCAATGTTGGAGAGGAACCAACGATCTATGTAGCCAACATTACACCTATTGAAGGGTTCCATGTTAGTGTCGTCCCAAACAAGTTGGTGTTTAAGGAGAAAAATGAAAAGGTGGCATACAAGTTGAGGATAGAAGGTCCCAAAATGGAGGAAAATAAAGTAGTTTTTGGGTATCTCACTTGGACAGACTCGAAACACAATGTTAGAAGTCCCATTGTTGTGACTAGCCTCAACTCAGAATTAACACCCCCGTAGAGCTTAAAATGAGGATATTATGCTTCGTTGATTTCATTTTTCTCAATAATAAGTAAGTTCCGATCGTTACTTGATACTCGGTGACTCGAAGTTGTTGAGTTTGGGTATACTGCCGTTCCCTTTTTTAATGTCTAGTTTGGGTATAATTTCCTTCCATATCCATTTGATTATCTAGCTTTACTTATGATAATTACACCCTCTTGTTGTCATTGAGCATCTTGGAGATCCTCACAGTGATCTACTTCACATAATGATTACAACCTTCTTCAACTCTCTTTGGCATCATTAGATATTTCTCAATATAATGGTGTAACTGATCCCACCAAGAAATGCCAGAAAGAGAGAAAACATGATTTGCTAAATGACATGCACAACAAGAGGACTCTTAAAGCCTGTAAAAACAAAGAAGGCCAGCAAATAAGGTTGATTCAAATAACCAAAAACACTTTTACAGATGAACAAGTTTGATTCAAATTGCTTCCAATAAATAGAGTCATTTTGAGTAGAATTAGGAAGTATATATATGGTTGTGCATTTTCTAGGCCAAGTTCGGAAACTTTTGAGCAATTAAATTGTGGATGTAAAATTTACCATTGCCCATGAAATCCAAAACAACAACATGCATTTCACCATGGATAATGACAAGGAGCTTAATAGCATTGACATTAATCTTAGAGAGCCATCTAGTTGTCTAGAAATTAACTTTGTTTCCATCCCTAATTTTCCAAACAGCACAATCACGAATTCTTAAAGAAAAACTTTTTATTACGGGACCATATAGAGGATTTAACATCATAAGGATTAGGAGCATTGTTCTTCATATAACGAGCAAAATCAATCTTTAAAGAATGCTCTTAAACCTTATCATGTAATATATACTATGTTTGAAAAATGACCATGTAAAATAAAAAACATATATTCTAACCTTATAATTTGATATTTCTCTTATTTTTTACTCTATAATATACGCGTAGTCCAAAAAAGTGATCTAGAGGTTGAATTATTTCGTGATTTTTTCCCGGCATGCTAAGGACGTTAAAATATGTCTTTACACAAAAAATTAGATTTTTTCGACTATGGACATGTTAATTATGAATTTTTCTTTACCATAATTATGAATTTTTTAAAAAATTCATAATTAATTTGTCTCTCGTTTAAAAACTGCAAAACTTCATTGTGAAGGTTCTTATTATGTTCTAACCATGCCTACAAAATTAGGGAACATAATTTGACCTTTGAGTATACGCTTATTAAGAACAAAATTTCAATTTTGCATGTTTTGGTTGAAAAATAAAAATAAATTGAATCGTCTTCGAAATGCTATGAAACTTTGCAAATCATTTTTATGTATTTTTATAGATGTCTATGTAAACAGTGAGCTCAAAATTCGATTTATAGGGAGATTTCTGTTGTTTTGTTTTTTTGAATTTTTGACGATTTAAAATTTCATAATTACTTTGTCGTTTGTCAAAAATTTCTAATTTTTCGTGTAAAGCCATAATCTATCGTTCTTAACATGCCTTTGAAAAATCATGAAAAAAATTCGATATCTAGATTGATTGTTTGGACTTCACATATATTACAGGATCATAAACAATAAGAATTTTGAATTATAAAGTCATAATATGTATTTTTTTTATTCTACATAATCATTTTTTCAAACTTTAGTATATTGCACGAACAATTTTAATAATTAACCCAATTATAAATGATAGAAAATCTTTTGAATTGTATGAATGAGGTAGGCTTTAATTGCCTCTTAATCATATCCACTACCAATGATCACTAGTTCACTACCAAAATACGGCACTTAAGAAATACACCTACCATATTATTGAGATGTGCTATAGTACGAAGAGTCAACGCAAGAATACCAACGTGGTTGTGTTTATAATTGAGGAAGATACTTTTATCTCTGCATTTCCCGAAAATCATGGGTACTTCGTAAGGTTTACCATTTCCCCATATTGAGATTATTTTCCTTAAGCCAGCAAGAAAGGACAGCCATATCATATTACTTTCACTCTATAATCAAGCTCAACTAGCTAGACAATGCTAATTTCATTATGCTCTAAAATTATAATCAAGTTCACTCTGTTTATCTTTCTCTTTGTAATCTATGGAGTGATTTCAACTCCTCCAGCAGATCCAATTAAATGTTCATCAAATAACACAAACTGCACCATCACGAATTCCATTGGCGCATTCCCTGACCGAAGCATTTGCAAAGCTAGCGAGGTTTAACAATTGGTGGCCTTATGACTACTGGTGCTCATGGAAGCACATTATGGGGTAAAGGAAGTGCTGTTCATGATCATGTAACACATATTACAATTGTTAGTCCTTCACAACCTGAAGATGGGTTTGTTAAGGTTAGACATCTTAACCAAGATCTCAATGCAGTCAGAGTTTCTTTAGGGGTTCTTGGAGTTATTTACCGGGTATGTGTTTTGTATTCCACCTATCAAACAACTTTTATTTATTTCAATTGGGATTAAAACCCTAGAAAAATCTGAATACACTCAACTTAGTCATCAACATATTGGTTTCATTTGACTCATTGATAGTAAAATATATATTTTTAAATCCTAAAAATGATAAATAAATGGCATTTTGTTGTTTGAAAATTCAAATACTACACAATTTCATAATTTTAAATTTTAATTTAGTTGAATATTTCTTGATCAATATATACTATAATATAAAATGAACTTCAAAATTAACTATTTATTACTGCCAAGTTTGGTCAAATATTTTTTTTGTACAAGTTTGATTTTTGTTTCAACTTGTTTTTAAAGAAAAAATCCAAGAGAAATTGCATCGAAGGAAAACTACTCCAAATGTGGGCCGGGTATTTTTCAACATAAATTATCCATAACAACACAATTTTTCTTTCCCCTAAAAAAACACAATTTTTCTTTAAATTTAAATTGGACTATCACTATGGACAAAATAGTCTAAAATCAACTTTCTCCATTCATGCATAAAAAAAATAAAAAAATTCTTCATTCATTTTCTTCTGTGGTGATTATAATATACGAAATTTACCCATGTTTTTTCATTATAGAATTCAAATATCTGTGGTTGTAATTAATTAAAATAAACTTCTTATAAGTTACACTCATTTTTTGAGTTGTTAGCATGATGACTCGTTTATCACTTACTATTTCACAGGTTACCCTAAAATTGGAATCCCTCTTCAAGCGTTCTCTAACATATGTGACAAAAAATGATTTTGATTTAGGCGATGAATTGATTAGTTTTGGTAAGAAACATTAATTTGCCGACGTAGCGTGGTACCCAAGTCAACATAAGGCTATTTATAGAATCGATGATCGTGTTTCTGTAAATACATCTGGCTATGGCTTTTATGATTTCATCCCATTCTGCTCCATATTTTCGGCTTTATTAGCAATTCGTAGAGTTACAGGTTAATTAACTTAATTTTGATTTCATGTCAATGTATTTCGTGAAGTTAACTTTTTAGACTATATTTGAATTGATATAATGTGGGATGAGATAGAATCAAATGAAGTGGCATAATATTTTATTTTTAAAATATATTCAAATAAGATGAAATAGAACATATAATATTCACTCCATCACATTCCGTTGTTTTCCGTTATCTTGCATCCCCAAATCCGGAATCCGGAAGATATGAGATAGAATCATTGGTTTAGTTAACTTTTGACTTAATTGCATGTTTGATCCTTTATGTTTATTTTAGATTTTAAGTTGTTCTCTTATGTTTTAAAAGTTTCAAGTTGGTCCCATACATTTTCAAGTTGATCCAAAACGTTATTCACGTTGGAATAAAGTAGACCCTTCCGCGACATGATATTGAGTTTAATAAAACAAAAAAATTAAAAATTTGTTTTAAAATTGATTTTCTAAAGAATTCCTTCACCCACATTGTCAACCTAAATTTTTAAACGGCCAAGTGACGGAAGGGACTAACTTATTCAATTGTGAGTAACGTTTGGAACCAACTTGAAACTTTTGAAACATAAAAGATCAACTTGAAACTTTTAAAACATAAATGACCAACTTAAAACTTAAAATAAACATAAGGGACCAAACATGCAATTAAACCTTAATTTTTTTCCTCATATAACTATTTATAAGATCACGTCACATATAAATGACCCAATCATGCAAAAGTTTCGTTTACACTTTGGGTAATGATATTTTTAGAACCATTTTGTAACTCCTTTTGGAAGAAACTTATTTTTTCTTTTTTGATCGGTCAAAAACAATATAAAAAAAAAAGAGCAAAAACATAATGAGTTTATGAGAGAGAAAATTGTACAAAATTAACACAAAATAATTGTACAAATATCATTTATCTACACTAAATCATGCAATGCCAACAGTTAGAAAGTTCCATGATTCAAATTGCTTTTATACTTATAAAATATTTTCTTTCTTAAACTATAATATACAATTAATTAAAAACAAATAAGTCAATACATGGTCAAATTGCAAAGCCTTTGTTGGTTGCCTATCAGCCTATGTATATTCCATGGGACTTAAACTTTTTTCTTTTAAATGGTCATCCTATAATTTTTACTTAGCTCCGTCTATTATATATATAGTGAATGAAAATGACAAGGTAAAGAAAAGAGTAGAGTTTGTATGAGCTATAGAATTTTAATAAAATATAATACGTTTTAATCCTACATAAGAGTAATTTTTAAATAAAGGTAAATAAAAAAATATATAAATTATTTTATTCTTTCCACTTTCTAAAAAATGGAAGAGAGATTTGGTTTCGTTTTATCATAAAATACCAAAACAATGAAATAAAATAAAAACTGTTATATTCTACTCCTCTCTATTTCACCTTTTTAAAATATCCAAACAAAATCGTAGAGTATAGTAGAAACTAAAATTGATCTATTTATAGTTTTTTTTTATTTTTTTTTTACAATTTTTATTAACAGAGGAGCTTCAAGAAGCAACTCTCAGTG
>Ga0099826_10004186_pt1 | contig 10050 bp, 6 predicted proteins | sample Mtrugardesep15_FD_76830 | JGI IMG/M metagenome (GOLD analysis project Ga0099826, IMG submission 76830) | Root nodule microbial communities of legume samples collected from California, USA - M. trunc garden sep15 | ecosystem: Host-associated > Plants > Roots > Nodule | place: USA: California...
AATTGACAAGAATCCAAAGTAGTGTTGCTGTTAGAAATGGGAATAAAGAAAAGCTTAAAAGGAGTAGAGTTTGCCGTTGCATATTCTTTGCTTTTTGTTCTAAATTTCATTCACTTATATCTAATTAACATAACCCTTATTTTAGTACAGATATATACATATACACATTTATAAATAAAAGACTTAGAGGAGCAACGTCAACATAGCTGGATTGTAGGGTACAACAACCCCACAAAGGAACAAGCCACAACTTTGAATCTCACCATCTCTCACTCTCAATCTCTCTCTTGCCCTTTTGGTATTTTTTTTTCCTTTCCTTTTTGTGCTTATACATGACAAATATAAAATCAACTAAAATCTTTATGAAAATGTATGTATAGATCAATATCTCCATCCATGATTTTATGCAATCAAATCATCTAGAATTGATCACTTTGTGTGTAATTTTAATGAGAGGATAAAATGTGATTTTTGACCATTCAAAACGAGTGAGAAACACTTACAAATTTAGATATAGTAAATTTGAATGGTTGGAAACTACACTTATACCTCTCATGTAAAAATTACAAATGAAAATATTCACTCTCCAAGTCATCTATAGTAGCTTGCAAACCCATTTAGGTTGGTTAGGTGGTACTGACTTGAAAATTTAGGGTGTGTTTGTCGCTCATTTTCAACTCCCCGAAGCATTTCGTCGCTTACTACACCCTTCCTCGTCTCTGGGTGCCTAGGTATCCACCATAAGTCTTTCCTCGTTTGAACCTCGCCCTTAACTGGAAGTCTATGCCATCCTAAGGTATTGCTAGGTGAAAGGATCTTATCAACGTCCATAAATGATAAATCATACCATAGCTAAAACCAAATTACCGAATAGGAAAAAGGGAGTGCTATTAGTGCTATAATATAGTTTTATATTATCCAAATTCACGAGTTGGAGATAAGCGGACTCGAACCACTGACATCCGGCACAAGGTAAATCACCGCCTCTCAGGCCCCAACGGATTCTACCATAGAGGTCAATGATAGACAATAACCCTCCGAACAAGACTTTAAGTTCGATTTTCTCCGATGTCAATTTGAGTGGGTTAGTTTAAATTATTAAAAAAAAAATCTATAGTAGCTTGCAACCATACAAAAGACTACAAAACCCTTAAATTTAGGTTCAATTGGATATTGCATATAGATCAACCTAACAACTTCACTAACTACTGCCTAGATATAGCGGCTACCAATACAATAATTACATATCTTGTTGAAAATAAAATACAAAGACTTAAAGATTCTGCAACTACTGCATCGATATAGCTACATCAATATAGCGACTACAATATCGTTAGATCTAGGTGTAATTGAATCTTGCATCTAGATTTGACTGCTCCACAACTACAATAAAGAATTTTTGTATGCGATTTTTACTGGTCTTAACCTTCCGATCAGTAGGAGAAAAGCCTTGGTATTCTGAAGTTCAGCTTAGAGGTAAGTGAAAATTTGACTTCAGCCTGTATTTTATCTTATGTTCTTTTGAACGAATCGTCTTCAAACAAAATTGATTAGCTATTCGAACTCAATCGATTGATTGTGTATGAAATTTTACCTACATCTGCAAATATGTACTAGTCCATCGATATAGTGGCTACAATATCGTTAGATCTAGGTGTAATTGAATCTTGTATCTAGATTTGACGACTCTACAACTACAACAAAGAATTTATGTATGCGATTTTTATTGGTTTTAACCTTTTGATTTATAGGTGAAGATTGAAGAGCCTCTAACATTCTGAAGTTCAACTTTAAGGTAAGTAAAATTTGACTTCAGCTACTATTCAAACTTAGGTTCTTTCAAACGAATCGTCTTTAAACAAAATTAATTAACTATTTAAACTCAATTGATTGATTTTGTGTATAAAATTTTAGCTACATTTGCAAACATGTACTACAGTTTCTACATGTATGTACTTTTGTAACAGTGTGAATCTGTTACAGCTAGGATGCCCTGTACACGACACACACAAAATAAACCTCAATTTCAAGTTGCAGTACTAGACAACAATTATGCTACTTTACAGCCCACAAAATGTAATATAAATTTATTATTATTTCCACCTCTTTCTCTCTTTCTTCTCTCTCAAAGTACAATATATTTTTGGTTATGCTTAAATTACAATCTTATTGAATTGAATTCTTCAATAGTTCATGTACATATATAGATATATAATTGGGTTTGTAATGTTTGGTAGAGGTGGTAGTAGTAATAAACCTTCTGCTCATAGTTGTGTTGTGTCTGTCGGCGCAAGGTCACTTTCTGTCGGCATTGTCTCTTTCCACTATCCAACCATCATACATACATTCATAAACTCTTGCTAAGAAGAAAAAAAATACTTTTTTTTTTCATTTCAATTAATAAAATTAATTAATTAAAGTACAGAGAAGAGTTTTTTTTTCTGGGTTTTCATTGCTTACTTACAGAGTGGCACCACCACCTTTTAGGAAGCATTTTCATATTTCAACTTCAACAGACAACAATTGTTTCTGATCTTAAAAGGGTTTTTTTTTTTTGTTTTTTGTGCTAAAAAAAATTTCATCTTGTGAAACCATTTTGATGCAATTGGTGCATATGAGGGAAGAAAGAGGGAGGTTTTTGGTCAATCTTGATTTTCGTGACCAGCATTGGAAGGTTTCTGCAAAGTGTCATTGGTAAATGTATCACAGGCTTTCTCAGATCCTGCCTCATTATTTTGATTTCACAAAAAAGTAACCACTCTATTTTAGTATTTGTTTTTGTTGTTCCATTTTCACACTTTTACTTTAATTTAATTCTTAAATGTAAACTATATATGTTATGTGAAGAGTTTATGCAACGTTATTAAGCTAGATCCAATTGTATCATCTTGCATGACATTTAGAATCACACATGCATTTTGCAGAAAGTCTTAAACTTGTTACAATTTTTGCCTGTGATATCAGCTTTGAAGTTGAAACTACTATTTAAAGTACTCTTGTTTTTGTGCTGCATTGCATTATATTTATGTACTATTTAGTTTTTTGTATTTGTTTTCTTAACTGCATGTCTTCTGCTAAGTTTTTATTTAACATTGTTATGTAATTTAACTTTTCTTTTTATAATGTTTTAGGTAAAAGAGGATTTGTCTCATTTCTTTAGAAGCACATTAGATTCGTATTTTATAGATTGTGATAATTTTTTATTGTTTTGGACTTCAGGTTTGATGTATAATAATAGTTGGTGTAAATTTGTAGAGCAAAAGTGAAGTGATTTCCATACCAGATGTCAAAATCTCTTGCAGCAATAATAGGAGGAGCTGCAGGAGCCGTGGCATTGGTAGGGATATCGATAATACTTATATGGTTTTATTTGTTTCGCCAAACAAGTGTTTCTAGGACTTCCGAGACAGGGTCCTCTGATCCTTCACAAGGTAACAAACATCTCAAATGACATGAGTGTATTCTGTGATCAATATGTGCTAGTTTCCCTAATGATATGCAGTGGAATTTCATTACATGCAGTTGGAAGACATGGTGGAATTGAGTTGCAAATGCGAGATACTAGGCGTTTTGCGATGGAAGAACTTTCACATGCAACCAAGAATTTCAATGACAAAAATTTGATTGGAGAAGGGAAATTTGGTGAGGTTTATAAAGGTTTACTTCAAGATGGAATGCTTGTGGCCATCAAGAAGCGTCGCGGCATCACAAGTCAGGAATTTGTTGATGAGGTAAAACTCAGTTTTCTTTCTGAATGACAGGCTTCATTATGATCAAATTGTTAAACCAGTTTGATGATTAATTATGATATGAAACTGTGTTATGATTTCTCATTTTCTTTTCCAGTTATAATTCTGTTGGATTTTTTTTTATCTTTTCTCAAGTGTAATTATGCCTTGTTCATTCCCATGCTTTGATCTAACACTGAGTTTTACTTTAGGTGCGCTATCTTTCATCTATTCAACATCGGAATCTCGTAACTCTTATTGGATACTGCCAAGAAAACAATCTACAGTTTCTTATATATGAATATGTGCCTAATGGAAGCGTCTCAAGTCACTTGTATGGTAAATTTCTGCATTTTCACCTTTGACTATATTCCATTTCGACCAAGTTCTATCTTATATGTCTGCAAAGTTTTCTTGTGCTCTTGCTGATAATTGTGGCTTTGTTTTTCCTTTGAAGGCGCTAGTCAACAACCGCGAGAGAAGCTAGAATTCAAACATAGACTCTCAATAGCTCAAGGTGCTGCTAAAGGTGATCCTTTGCAAAATCAGTGAGCATTTGTGGCTTTCCTGGTATCAGTTTTCTTCTCTTTTAGATAAAAATACATGAGTATCTTAAGGGATACACAATCGTAAAACTTTCAGTCATTTGGTAAACCTTGTCTATGCATAAAGCTATGACGAATTTTTTTTTAAAAAGAAGCTATGATGAAATTGTTTCTGATTTTAAAAAGCTCAGTTGTAGTTCATACTATTTTCTATGCAGGTTTGGCTCATCTTCACTCTCTGAGTCCCCGTTTGGTGCATAAGAATTTCAAAACATCTAATGTTCTTGTCGATGAAAACTTCATTTCTAAGGTCGCAGATGCAGGGCTTCGTAATTTTCTAGCCAGAGTTGAAATTGTAGGCTCATCGTCTCAAGTTGCAGCAGATGAGATATTCCTTGCACCTGAGTAATTGCTCTAAAATATCATCTATGATTCACACTGTCTTGGTTGTCCATGAATTTTTCTTGATTTACATGCACCACAATCCCTTGCAGGGTGAGAGAGTTCAGACAATTTTCTGAGAAGAGCGACGCGTATAGCTTTGGGGTATTTTTGCTGGAATTGTTGAGTGGGAAGCAAGCAACAGAATCACCTCATCCAAACACAAATCAAAATCTGGTTGAATCGGTATATGATCATTTTTTTACTTCACTATTAGAATTACTATTCAAACTATATCATTATCCAATGTGAATCATCATTAGAATTGCTATTAAAACTAAATCACTATCGAATGTGAAATTCTGAACACACACCCCTAACGCTCAGTACCACATATCTGGAGTGTGGAGTTGGCAGTGTTGGACATAGAACAATGGATATTAGAATGACTATTTAAGACAATATCTCTATCCATAATGAGACTCTCAACGATCATAGATCTAGGGTGCTTATGTGCTCTGTAGCACCGACACTTCTGATCGTGTTTGTGCTTCATAGTTGTACTGTGATTGATATGTGCTCTTTTTTCGTTCTCTAATGCAGGTGTTAAGTAATCAAAACAATAGCACTATGTCTACAATCATTGATCAAAGAATGGAGGGTAGATTTACAGCTGAAGGCATGGAAAGTTACATCCTACTACTAATAAGATGTTTGGATCCTTCAAGTGAAAGAAGACCTGCGATGAGCTACGTGGAAATGGAACTCGATCGAATCATTGAAAAAGAGATGAACTTGACAACAATGATGGGTGAAAAAACACCAACCGTGACTCTCGGAAGCCAATTATTCAAGTCAAATAAATAAATAAAAAGACGGTATTATTTTCATAAATTGTTGCCTATATTATATTTGTGAATTACATAGGGCTAGCTGCTTCACAAGTGTATTATAAAAAGCAGTAGTATCTATCCCTTGTTTTTTTTCCTGGGCCAATGAGCAGTTGTATTCTTTTATTTTCCCCTAATGATTTTCTGGGGTTCATAAATATATGAGATGAGATCTCTTGTAAGCAATTATTTGTTGTTAATATGACAGTGAAGATTGGTTGGTGTGGTAAACTATTTATCAGTTTTTTTCTTTAATTTTTCTGCTGTCTAGTGACCACTTAGTTCCATTTCATTGATGAAGTTATAACTGATGATTCTAATAGTACTATGTAGTCTTATATTGGACCAATGGCTTTGAATTCAAACTACATTTTCCTTTTGGCATAAAGCAATTTGGGAAGGTGATGGGGAGTGGGGACAGACTAGGTTCATAAGATGACTGGGAATTGCTGATGGGAGAATAGGAAATGCAATGCAAGTATTCACTTTGCAGCAGAAAGGGAGGCAATCTTAATTCCAAGCAACTGACCTAGAAATTCATTTATTAACATTGCATGGTTTGTTTGATATTCAAGACTGTCTCTCATTAATGTGCCAAAAACTGGATGTAGCCAGCTGTAATTAGACCCCAAAAATTAGAAAGATGGAATATACTTTTATTTTCATCCTCAAATCTTAACAAAAGTCTTAGATCTAGTCCAACTAGCAATGTCGGTATTGTTAAGATGGACATCTTTAACTAAGTTCAAACTCGAGACCTCGCAATTGTGTACGTGAGTTTAAGTGATGTTTGTCACTTCATCTACCGATCCAAAAATGAATTTATCAATATAGTGAGGATTAAAGTCATAAACAGCTTTAACAAATCACTCCTATATAAGTATTACAATTATGCAATTTTGATCCTATTTTTTTTTAGACCAATGTGAAATCCTTGTCCCCATTTGCAATTTTGTGGTCCTCTAATTTTTCTCTAATTTGAAGCATATGTCGACATTTTTACTCTACTTGGACACCACGTAATGCCACTTTGACATATGTGACATGGAAAAAGATGATTAAAATTTGAAATATCTAACCATTTTAGTTTAACTGCACATCACCCTCTTCAACTCCCCATTCCTCAAATATATGTATGACAAAATATACTACCACAATCCTATGAGTTTTATATAATTTAGTATAAAAAGATAATAAAATGATAAATGAAATCTCTCAAGCAGCAAAAAGAGAATAAAAAAAATCAAGCAACTTGCTTACATGTTAAGATACGTTTAAAGTCAAATTAAGTTTGACTAATAAGGTTTTTTTTTAAAGAAGTTTGACTAATAAGGTTATGAACTGCACCAAACTTAAATCAATATTCTATATTAAAAAAAAATTATTTTGGTCTCAATAAACTTTCCCAACTTCAAACCAAAATCCACAAATAAATCAGAGAACGACTTTATCCATCACAAACTTCTTTAAATTTACACATGACTTTAAAAATACACATATTATAGTACTTTTTTTTTTGGTTACTTATTATAGTACATTTAAATAAGAGATTTTTTTTTGTACAGTGGAGACAATAAGGTTTGACTTAAGACCACATGCATGTTACCAAAACCCCTCACCATTAAACTAATCTTAGTCGCTTAAATACGAGAAAGTTAACGTAGACTAATAAACTTCAATTGAAAATGTTATAATTTAATTAAAATTTAATAATAATGACAAATATTATTCATATTTATTTAAAATTTAAATAGGCCAACTTAAACAAGTCTAAAAAACATTTCTTCGACCCCTAATTCTTAAAATTTGAAAAGAAAAATTCATATGACTTCTGATCAGACCCTTAAAAATCGACCTGACCTATTTCCACCATATCTATCAAAGCTATGAATTATAAATTCTCCAATTCACGACAAAACGAATGCATTTTGAAGTGGCAGTGGTTTTAAAAAATGGAACCAAACACACAACATTTATTTTGACTTATTAGCCCAATCACCATATTGACTAACAGTTTCAGTTCATAGTCCATAGTCAAACAGTTTCAGTTTGAGTGACTTCAAAGCCACCCACTATTCTCTTTCTCCACCTCAATTGCAGTAGTTTTATTCCCAGAGAACACTCTTCATGGTGACAGTTATTGTACAAACATCATTAACAATAGAAGCATGAAAACAATGCTCGAATGTCTCTCTTTCAACTCATTAACTCCTTCACCACGCAACGTTCCACCTCCTCTTCCTCCACATTCACAAGGTAATTTCATAAAACTCTTCAATTTCAATCACACACTAACTGTTTGTTAAAATGTCTCACTCAAAACCCTAATTTTCATTCATTTCACAGAACAACAATCACCAACACCATCAACAAGCCCCAATGTCTCTCGCGAATTCGATCTCGCTATTCAAGGTCCTTCTTACAACGAAATCCGCACCATCATTCAAATCCCTCTTCAACCACACAACATCCAAATTCAACAACATGAAGTCCAAGAACTTGAAGATGATGATGAAGAAGATGAAGATTCACAACACCGTAATATACTAACCCAGGTTCTTCAACCCGACGCAAACAGCGTCCGTGAAACTCTCGCTAATGCAAAACCCAAAAGTACCCTCACGCGTCTTGTTTCTTCATATTTTGATCACAGTGAAACCACTTCACATCTTTGTCTAACTCTCTTTCGCACCGTTAATCGTGCTCGTGAAATGTATAACCCTGTATTTGATCTCATCTCTGTTCTTCCTGCTGATTGTTCTTCACTATCTCAACCGCAATGTGACACTGCTTATGATCTTTTCGTCGAATTTAACCTTCGTGAAAATCCGTTTATTTTCCCTCATTTTAATACCCTGCGGAATAGTTTCTCCGACTTGAAACATGAAATTCAGCTCGATAGGCGTAAATGCCGGCATAGAATTCGTTTATTTCGTCGCGCCAATGTTGGTTGCGCTGTTTGTGTACTTGCAACTGTATCTATAGCTGTTGTCACCGCGGTGCTCGTTGCCACACATGCTTCAATTGGATTTGCGTCAATGGCGCCGTTTTGTTTTCCTTTTCAGAAGAGAAGAAAAAAGAAGGAATTGGCTAGGTTGAAACAGCTTGATGCTGCTGAGAATGGAACTTTTGTTGTGAATCATGTTAACACTATTGATAGTCTTGTGGACCGGCTTCAAACTGCGGTGGAAGGTGATAAGGCTTATGTTCGGTTCGCGTTGGAGAGGGGAAGGGATAGACATCCTATACAGGAAGTGATCAAGCAACTGAGGAAGACGCAGCCGATTTTTGAACAGTTGCTTAAGGATCTTGAACAGCATATATATTTATGCTTTTATACTGTTAACAAAGCTAGAGGTGCATTACTCAAAGAGATATCACATCATCAAACTGTAGTAAGTTAGTTTAACAATGTTGGGGAATGTAAATTTAAGGTATGATTTTGAGATTTTCTATAATTGACTCACAATAGGTCTTACTATTTTTAGACCCTGTTATGATGATAGTTTTTTATGAGATAATTACTGCTGATTTGTGATGCATGCAATTTGTTTAAGCATGCACCATTGACCAACAATTGAAAGTATAGCATAGGCTTTGTTTATAATTTGTAACAATATATGATGATATATCTAAATTGACATGATAATATTTAGTTAGTACCTGCTAGCCTCTTTTAATTACCATCAAGTTTTATATCTTCCTTTAAGGATTTTATCACAGGGTCAATGTTTTAGGGTGGCATTGTGACTGTGCTATCTGTGGTAGTATGTAATTGTTGTTATGTATCATGAGTTCGTGATGCACTGAATAGTGTTATGCAAAATTGCAGTTTTATATCTTGCAATTTTATGTTTGTTGCAATTTTATCATAGGGTCAAATTTTATATCTTGCTTTCAGTATTGTTTGGTATGCAGGTTATCTATTTATTTAATTTCGTCTTATTAGAACCAAAATGTATTATATTGTTTGTATAATTCTTTGTTGTTCTGTTTATTCTTGTAATGCATTTTGGGTTACAGTATAATAGCTTGGCAATGGTAGGAAATGTGATCGTGAGAACTAGGAAATCCATCATTTTTTGGTTTACTTCCTTGTTGTTCTTTTCTTTTCCTGTTCTTAATTCGTTTTAAGGCAATAGTATAATAGCACGGTAATGGTAGGAAATGTCATACAACATAATCCCAAACTGAGCCGTTCCATCTTTGGCTAGAGGAAGAAAAGCTCCAAACTTGCTACCAACTTGAATCCCCCTATTCCTTCTGAAATGGGATTTCAGAAAGAAGCGAAAGGCTTCCTAGCTTTTAAACAACAAGCTCTTGTACCTAGTTTCTTTAACTAACACCTTTAGACAGGTTTGGATATTATTGGTTAATTTGGTTTAATTTTGTTAAACTGAAGATGTGCCGGTAAAACACTAAAACTGTTACCAACTCATCTGTCATTTGAGTAGCCAACACCCGCTTCAATCTGCCTGCAACACCAGTTTCTGATTTGGATTTTGC
>Ga0099826_10004187_pt1 | contig 10050 bp, 5 predicted proteins | sample Mtrugardesep15_FD_76830 | JGI IMG/M metagenome (GOLD analysis project Ga0099826, IMG submission 76830) | Root nodule microbial communities of legume samples collected from California, USA - M. trunc garden sep15 | ecosystem: Host-associated > Plants > Roots > Nodule | place: USA: California...
AAAAAAAAAAAAAAAAAAAAAAAAAAAAAAAAAAAAAAAAAAAAAAACTAAATACCACACAAAACAATGCTAACCTAAAACTATCTCGTCAAGTTGGCTTCAAGCAAAAATCAGAAAAACAAATGTAGCCCAATCGTATCAAGTCACACAACCAATAACAATAGTTTTAAGCTCATTCAAAAGACTTTGTGAAATAGTAGCATATGCCACCCCCACAGGAAGCCCTTTAAGGATATTGTAGGTATTACGTCCTAATAATGAGGGTAAAATGGGGAAAACAAAACCAGAAAAAACACTACACGACACTTTATTTATTACTCTCCCTCACACTATAAAGCAACGTCTCTCTGAGAGAGAAAGAGAAAGAAAGAGTTACACACGCTAACCATCAGCTGGAAGATTCGGTGAGTTTTCTACTCATGGATTCTTCACATGTGTCTGTGTTTGCATGTGCTTCTTGTTGAGTTCGTATGCATTTCTTCACCAATGATTGCGCATTTAAGCTCAATATGTTGTGTTGATTTAAAAAGTGTTATAATTTCTGACTTTGTTGTGGTTTGATTTTAGTTTAGCATATGGGTAGATTCAATATATCTTAAGTCCTTTGTATTAGGTTGAACTCAGTTCTTCGTGCATTTCAAGTCTTTCATGCATGTTCGATCAAATAACTTTACTCTTTAGAAACCCATTTGGGTTGGTGTGGTGTTGTTGACTTGAGATTTTAGAGTGTGCTCCTCTGAAGGTCTCAGGTTCGATTCCCCCTAATGTTAATTTCAGTGGACAAGTTCATACAGAGCTTTGCTATGACTTTGAATGGGTTATCTGTAAGTGGGCAGTGGGATTGGACCCCTTAGAATAGTCGGTCCTTGTCCCGGATACCATTTAATTTTTTTTTTCTTTTACTGTTCATAGCTTAGATACTGTTCAAAAGTCACATAATGTTAGAATTGGGGTTTTCTCATGAAAATTAATAGTCTTGTTTTATTTTGTTTCCTGATGAATTTCTCAAGCATAGTAAACCACCAAGGTAGTCCCTGACTTTGCAGGGCACTCTCAGTTAGGTTCCTAAAAATATGAATCTTTTAAATAGGTCTTAGACTCCATTAAACTGTCAAGTTAATCCTTATATTTTATCAGTCACTATATTTTAACAAATCACTATCAATTTGGTCCCTAAGTTTATCCACTTGCTATCAATTTAGTCCCTAGCATATTCTTTGAAGGACTAATGAATTAAATTTGTCAAAGTCGAAGACCTTTTCAAAATATTCATAAAGTCGGGGACCTATTTGAGAGCTTCATACAAAGTTGGGGTATAATTTGGTAGTTTAGTCCATGTTGAATGGAAACTATTTTTTCTTCTTCTGTGCATTCCTTGTCCTTTAAAGAGTTTCTGTGCATTTTTTCTGTTCAATTAGATTCATAGTTTTCCACTAGAGGTTTCTTTGGTGAGCCTTATGCTAACTGTAAAATGATGTTGCTTTTCTCTTCTTGCGTTGTCCAAATATCCATTTTTTATTCAGCTTTTGCTGTGGTAATATTATATAATGGATTAATAGTTTTTTTATTTTTTTTGCATAATTCAGTGGACTGTCTTCATAACTGTTTGTGGGTGATGCCTACCTGTTTGTCAAATTTGTTTCCTTTACTTTGTCGTAATTTGTCCTGTTTTCTTTATACTATTATATGGGTATTAACCAACATTATTCATAGTTGAGGTTTGTTTATAGTTGCTTTGTGGTTTACCTGTTATTTATGATAAACATCCCAAAGTAAGAAACATTCATTAAATAAACTTGGTCTCCGGAAAAATTGGAGGATGCGGTATAAGCCAAACAAGCAAGCTGTGATTTCTCTTGCGATTATTGACATCTTACCAAGCCATACCTGGGAAGGGTTTTCTTCTCTTTCTAAATTCATAAATCTTAATCCTTTAGGTTCTGCTCCATATTTAACATGTTTGATCATAAATAATAATATGCACAATAAATGCTGTATATGGGTGATTTTGGTTTTTCATTGATCGTTGCCAATAGTTTTAAATCCTTTAACTAAGAAGTTGTTGATGAATTTAATTCAAAAACATTTTGGAGCAAGTCATTCTGCTGCGCTGTATATGGCAAATGAATCATGAAGAATTCAGTCAATAGAGGAAGTGTGCTTTCAATTCAAAATAATCTTTTTTTTTTTTTTTTTGTCCCCTTTTATTGGCTTGAAAGTGGTATGCATTATGTATCACCGAAATAGTTACCGTTTGTGAGTTAGGCATTGATGGTAAGGAGGATGAGAAATGGGTCAGATCAATAACTTCCCTACAGGAGGTATTCTCACAGCTTGTATTTCGTTGTGTAAAGGTTTTATAATTAAATTCTTTAGCATCTGGGCTAGTTACTAATTTGCCTCGCGATACTGCTTGATTCTTCTGGTTGAGTCCAATTTACCCCCTTTAGGTCTGCAACAATTGTTGTCCCCTGTTATTAACAAGTTGGAGGATGACAGAGAGGTCCTATGGCTGTGATTGAGTAGTTTCCTCTAATGTTCATTAGTTTTCTGTCTTTTGCTTTCTACTTCTAACATGGCTTTCCATTAATTTTTCAGGAAGACCATCCACAATGTTTGTCAAAGAAGTGTCTGGGAAAGAGTTACGTGATTTCCATGGAAAAGGTAGGGTGGCTGATCGGATAAGGAACTCTCCGCAGGAAGCTCCATCCAATAATTCCCCTGCCACACCCATCATAAATATTGTGAAACGGCCTCGACTAGAGTTTTCCAATTCGCCTCCTGTGCAGATTCCTAGAAGCAGCCAGCCCAGTTCTTTTGAAGGGGTGAATGTTTCCAGTTCACCTCCTGTGCAAATTCCTAGAAGCAGCCAGCCCAGTTCTTCTGAAGGGGTGAATGTTTCCATTTCACCTCCTGTGCAAATTCCAAGAAGCAGCCAGCTCAGTTTTTCTGAATGGGTGAATGAAATGCGGATATCGGTGTTCAATGACATCATTAGTAGTGGTGGTGGTGATGCTACAAAGGTCTGGGATAATCATTTCCCATTTGGAGACCTTATTGATAAGCATTTCATCAAGGAAAAGTTTTCAGAAAAATTTAAGGACGTGGACTTTATAAGGGTACTCCAAACTAGCCTGGTAGATTCCATTGAAACGACCTTGCTTCATCGCGTCATGGGGCAAATGTTTGGTGAGATAGTAATGGAAAAAGAGGCTTATGTTGAACAACTTACTGAATTGAAAAAGAAGTTGTCTGAATATGAGAAGAAGATGGCTGAGATGAAGACTCTTGAAGATGAATTGAACAAAACGAAGAAAACTTTGCATGATGAAGAGCAGGACAATATGAAATTACGTGTAAAAGAAGATGCTCACAAGAAAGTAGTTGACAAGTTGAATGCTGAAATCGAAGAACTTAAGGGCGAAGCTCGATTACATTACAAAGACGGGTATGATGACGCTGTAAAGGAAGTTGTACATTTGGCATCAGGACTTAAACCTAAACCGAGCATGAACTAAAATTATTCAGGGTGAAGATTTTTTTTTTTGAAGGTGTGGGAGAAATTGGTTGCTGACTGAAGAAGAATGAGAAAATGCCCTTTTAAACTTCTGTAGCTGGAGTATTTTTTTGGGGGTTTAGATATTTTGGATTCCTCTTGAAACTTGATAGTACATGGTTCTCTAGTAGCTTTGTTTTGAACTTTGGCCGTATAGTTTCTATAAACTCATCTTTTTATTATATTTTGCTTTTCTCTGCAACTATTTTTCTTGTGTGTGTTCTTAGCATTATCCTGCTACTTTTGAACTGGTAATTTTTTTTTTTTTGGTGGTAACTTTTGAAAAATGTAAGTATTGTGGTATACTAAATTATTTAAAATTCATAATACAAAATAAACAGAAAGGGGTGACTTTAACATAAAAAATGCAAAGAGAATTTAAAAGTAGTTATCTGATCATTAATAAAAACAATAAATAAAAGAATGAAGTTACAATTTGTGAGTATAAATTGTGTAATTATCAATGGTTGTTGTACAGAATATACCATTTATTTCCTTACATGTTTTGTTGGTGGTAAAAGATTTTTACATCGATAATTTTACAACACAGGGGAGTTACCCCTGTCCCTTGTATAGTAATTGAAGAAGTTTATAAGGTAATGCGTATTCTTCATTGTAAATTACATTGTTTGAATCATAAATTTGGAGAATTTAAAAAATGAAGAGTTTTTATTAAGTATATTTTGATTAAGCTAAATTTAGACAACAACCAACGGAATTTCTTCACTGGAGAGCAACCTATTAAGTTGTTTGTCCTTCCTAACATAACTCCAAAACCTTAGTCACCACTAGAGAATCAACATCCAGTTCAATAGATCTAAACCCCAATCTTCTAGCATAGGTCAACCCTTCAAGCATTTCTCAGAGTTCAGCAACAAAAGCACACTACATTCATCTGCATATTTGGCAAAACCACCTGGCTATTCATCTTTGCAAGCACCATGTGTATTCAACTTCACCAAATTTTTCGGCGGAGGCTGCCAACCAATATTGCTCAACTCACGAGCATTTCGCAAGGTTGAAATACCAACCAACCTGACTTGAAAATAATCAGAAGCAATCTTCAACACATGTTGACCTTGGTTAATATTTTCATGCTGCTTCTTGTTTCTCCACGTCCATAAACAATGGCATGCCGTTGCCTAGAAGTCTCTCTAAGCACGACCATTCCTCCAGTTCACATCGTGGCACGAATTGAAATTAATCCAAGTTTGCAAATCACTCAAATGTTATCTTCTATCAATAGAAACCATATTCAACCACATAGGCATAACAAGAGAGCAATCTCTTAAAGCATGTAAACTGGTTTCTTCAAGGTTAACACAATAAGGGCACAAAGGTTGGCCCAACCCCATTTTTCTTTTGCTGTAATTAGTTAGTAATCAATCATGTTTGAGAGGCCATTCTGCAAGATCCTTCCCGGAAGCCATTCTGCAAGCACCTGCCATTGTTAAAGCCTAAGTCATTTTGTATTACAGTGTTTACTTGTTCTACAAGTAACTGGTTACAGCTAAGCTAGCCTAGACTATTGTAACTGTTTTTCAGTTAGTTACATAGGTTAGTTACAGTTGGTTAGTAGCTATAGCACCTCATTGTAATACTTAGATTGTTGAATAATAAAGTTCCTTTATCTCTTTTTCATCGTCTTCCTCAAGCCTCTGCACATTGCAAGCTTGATTTGCATTTTCATGGAGGTTGAGATCAACCTTTAACAGCCATTCTGCAAGATCCTACCAGCTCTGTGAGTACGCCACTCACTATTCTCCACTATATGCATAACAAGGAAAAAACAATTGCTGCATATAGTAGCTCTCATGTTTTAGATGTGTGGATAACATAGTCTCCAATAGATATAGGAAAAGTGATATGATATTTTGGTTAACACATAATAATAGTTAATAATGTTGAAACTCAATCACAATCCGTTAGAATCCCATGTTGGATGAGAGACGATTTCAATAAAACAAAGTTTAAATATATCAATTTTTCGTTTTAATCCCTCTAAATAATTTCTTCAACTTTTAGTCTTTATAAAATTTTCAATCACTACTTTTGGTCTCTATTTTTAAATTAATTTTTGTATTTTTTTTTAATGAAATTGTGCAGAACTGTGTAGAATATTGTAAAAAAAAATCAAAAGAAATTGAAGGAGGATTAAAATTAAAGATATAGAAAATAGTTTACTTTTAAAGGAGGACCAAAATTGAAGATGGAAAATAGTTAAGTTAGTGGATAATACTCCCTCCGTCCCAAAATGTAAGAAAAAAACTCAATTTCTTTGTTCCAAAATATAAGTAAAAAGACAAACTTTTATTCTATTTAATCTTCTTTTTTTAAAAAAAAAAAACCATCTTTTCTAATAAAAACTTTTGTTTGTTCTCATAAAATTAAATGCAAATTACATTCAATTTTCTCTCTCTTCACTTCCCTCCATAATCAATGGCCAATGAAAATTGTTTGTTCTTATGTTTTACTACCTCCGTCCCTATATATAAGACTCTTTTGTTAAAATCACGGGAATTAAGAAAGTGAATATTTGTATTAAAGTTGTTTGTAATCACTATTGTTTTTACAATTTTATCCTTAAGAGAGAGAGTTAGTTTATGTTTTCCATATTTTATTTATTGCTGATTGAAGAAAAATATGTATAATAAATAAGGGCATGTATGTAAAGAAATAATTAATATAGTTGAAAATTGCAAAGGGGTCTTATAAAAAGGGACAAAAAAAATCTCAAAAGAGTCTTATAATTAGGGACGGAGATAATAGTTTTCTTAATAAATGTGGTTTTTTTCTTACAATTTAAAACGAAGAGAGTAAGTGAATAATTCTTCGATGAAAACAAAAATTTAGACATTTTATTTGACCACATTCAATAAACTTCTTTTTCCGATGTATTTGAACTATGTTAAGCAACAAATTTATTCTCAAATTTTAATGTGAAAATAACACAAATCATTTTTAGAAATCTTAGTACATTCTAAAAAAAATAAAAAATAGCAAGTAATTAATTACCTCGTAGTTATTGAGGGTAAAGACGTCACCTATAGTAGGCCGCTACATACAAGGCTACAACTTTTCGCTGCAAACTCTGAGAAAGAAAGAGAAACACATTTTGTGCAAAGACTAAAGTTCTTCAAAACCATCTTCTCCCTTAAGTTTGGTGAGATTTCTCATGTTTTTTTTTCTACTTTTGATGTTGGAATAAACATCTTCTAAAATTAGTGCTATGTATGCGCTTGCATGTGCTTCTTGTTGAGTTGATATGCATAGATCAAACCTCAATGTGGTATTGTGTTGATTTCAAGTGTTACAATTTTTTACTCTCCTGTGGTTTGATTTTAGCATGGGTAGATTAAAGTTAGTTCTTTTTGAATTGGGATATTAGACTAAGAATAAGACTTTCATGCATGTTACATTAAACAATTTACTAGTTTATGATTAAGCGTGTGTTTGTTATGGCTTCAAAAAATGATTTTGTTTTAATAAAATCTAGAGATTTTAAAAAAAAAAAAAAAATTGAAGTTAATTTCCTTTTGTTTACTGTAATAAAAAATCTTTTTGTCAAAAATTTTGAAGCCCTTGCATTTGAGTTCATTGTTTTTAGAAGAAAAATAATAGATTTTGAAAAAGCTATTAGGAATAGTTTTTCATTTTAAGGATAAAAATAATTTTTTTTACAAAATGATTTTAAAAATCTGAAGCAAACACTATTAAAATAATAAGATTGATTCTTTGGTTAGAATTAAAATAATAAGATTGATTCTTAGGTTAAAAATATAGATTTTTTCTCAAAAAAATCCCAAACAAACGAGCCAAAAGCAAGATGAATAGATGAGTCTTATTTGTTATTATTATTGCTGTTTCATGTGTTTCTGAAATGAGGAATGGAAGTGGTTGCAATAAATTAAATGGACCATTTTGAGTAGAGAACCATGTTTTCAAAACTTCTCGTGGGTGTGCCTAATTTTTTTGTCAAATTTGTTTCCTTTACTTTATTCTTACCTTTCTTGTTTTCTTTATATTCAATTGATAGTTATGATAGTTGTATTGTGGTTTAGCTGTTATTTATGATAAACATCCCAGGGTAAGAAACATTCAGTAAAAGAACTTAGTCTCTGGAAAAGTCCGAGAATGCGGTATGAGCCAGACAAGCAGTGATTTCTCTTGCGGTTATTAACATCTAGCCTAGCCATACCGCGAAAGAATTTTCTTTCCCTCCTCTTTCCAAATTCATAAATCTAACATATTTTTGGTTGTGGTCCATATTTATATGTTTGATCTTAAAAATAATAATATCCACAACAATATTCTTAACTATGATTTATCGGTTAAATGTTGTCATGACTGGTTTTGGTTTTTTCATTGATCATTGTCAATTGGTTTAAATTCTTAATAAATAACTTGTTGATGAATTTAATTCAGAAACATTTTGGTCCCAGTCATTCTTTTGTGTTCTATATGGCAATTGAATCATGAGGATTTCAGTCAAAAGAGGAAGTTTGCTTTCAATTCAAAGTCATCTATAGTGTCCTGTCTTCTTTAATTTGCTTCCTATGGTATGCTTAATGTATCATGGATTTGTGTGTTAGACATTGATGGTAAGGAGGATGAAAAAAGGGTGGGATGTCCATCAATAACATCCCTGAAAGACGTATTCTCACATATCGTATTTTGTCGTATAAAGATTTTGTAACTAAATTCTTTAGCATCTGAGCTAGTTACTAATTTTCCTCGAGTTATAACTTAATTCATTAAATTTCTCTCTTTCGTTTTCTACTTTTAACCTGGTTTTCCATTTGATATTTCAGGAAGAATATCCACAATGTTGGTCAAAGAAGTGTCTGGGAAAGAGTTACGTGAATTTCACGGACAAAGTAAGATGGTGGTTGGTCGTATAAATAACTCTCCACAGGAAGCTCTATCGGATAATTCCACGGTCACACCCCTCACAAAATGTAAGAGGGTGGCTGATCTGATCAGTAACTCTCCACAGGAAGCTCCATCCAATAATTCCCCGGCCACACCCCTCATAAATGTTGAAGTAAAACGGCCTCGACTGGAGGTTTCCAATTCACCTCCTGTGCTAATTCCTAGAAGCAGCCCGCCTAGTTCTTCTAAAGGGGTGGATGAAATGTGGACATCGTTTTTCCCAGAGATCAAAAGCAGTCGTGATGGTAATGAGACATCAGTCTGTGATGAAATTTTCCCATTTGGAGACCTTATTGATAAGCATTTCAGTAAGGAAAAGTTTTCTGAAAAATTTAAGGAGATGGAATTAGAAAGAGTACTCCAAACTAGCCTAACAGATTCTGTTCGAACAACGTTCCATCTTTGTGTCATGGGGCAAAAGTTAGGTGATACGGTAAAGGAAAACAAGGCTTATGTTGGGGAGATTGCTGAATTGAAAAAGATCATGACTGAAAATGAGAAGAATTATGTTGGAGAGATTACTGAATTGAAAAACAAGTTGTCTGAATATGAGAAGAATATGGTTGAGATGACTAGTCTGAAAGATGAACTGAACAAATTGAAGAAAACTTTGGAATATTCAAGCCTGGAAAAGAATCGAATGATAGCAAGGGAAAAAGATTTAATGGATGAAAATTCGAAGAATAAAGTAAAATTACTCGTAAACGAAGATGCTCACAAGGTTATTGTTAATAAGTTGAAGGCTGAAATTGAAGAATTGAAGGGTAAAATTTCATTGCAGTACAAAGCCGGCTATGATAAGGCGGTAAGGCAAGTTGTATATTTTGCATCAGGGCTTAAACCTTGATCAAGTTGAATGAACTAAAGTTATTCAGGGTAAAGAAGATTGTTTTTTGATGGTTGGTAAGTTGCTTGCTAAGTGAAGGAGATTAAGGGGAGTGACCTTTGAAACTTCTGTAGCTGGAAACTTAATGGTACATGGTTTTCTAGTAGCTTTATTTTGGGACTTTGGGATTGTATAATGTCTATAACCTCATCTTTATATAATATTTTGCTTTCCTCTACAACTATTTTTCTTATGTATTTTTCTTATGTAATATAAATGTATGTATTGGTTCACAAATGTGATACCTTAACTTTTTTTTTTTTTTAAATCTGCAAAATTTATTAAGCCGAGATTGTGTAAGAAACACAAAAAACTTGGACAACAAAGAAATACAAGGTACCGTAAATATGCGGAACACCCGAGCCAGAGACATCCGTATATACACATTTGAACAAATGATTCCAAAACGAGAGAATATACATTTGAACATAAGAGTTCCAAAGAAGATTATACACATTTGCCCTTGCAACACCGGCAAAGAATTTACTAAAATCGGGCCAGAATCTGTCGGTTCACACCACGGTTCATGCGAATCTACCTGCGGTGGCAGGTTTATGCATGTTTTGTAAAAGTAAATAAGTGTCTCATTTTGTTCATAAGACATGCTTTATCAAAACTATATATATGTTGATTGTGTTCTTTTTATTAATGTTCTTCTCTTAATTAACAAGAGAAA
>Ga0099826_10004189_pt1 | contig 10049 bp, 2 predicted proteins | sample Mtrugardesep15_FD_76830 | JGI IMG/M metagenome (GOLD analysis project Ga0099826, IMG submission 76830) | Root nodule microbial communities of legume samples collected from California, USA - M. trunc garden sep15 | ecosystem: Host-associated > Plants > Roots > Nodule | place: USA: California...
AAATAGATTAAAGTGTAGTGCATATTTAATTATCAAGGGAGGGGGTTGTAATTCAAGCATCTTATAAGGGAGGGGAGTGTAAATTTTACTTTTCAAGGGAGTAAATTGTATATTTTAACATAAGAGGGGAGGGGAGTGTGTTTCAAGCATCTTTGAAGGGAGGGGAGTATAATTTACTCATAAAAATACCTTGATGCGTCACCACTACATCTTTTTTGAAATTAGCAGGAGTTAAACTTGATACTTAACTGTTTTCGATGTTTGTAGACATTGCACATCAACCATTTGTGTTTGATCGGGTGGTGTCACGACTATATTCATGATTATAGATAGTTTTTTAAAACCTTATAAACGTAATTTATCACACAAGTTATTTTATGCGTGAATAGAAATTTACTCATTAATAATGATCTTAGCTCAAGTTCATAAAAACATGTATCTGAATGTACCTTGTTGGATCAAGAAATGTAGATGTTGTTTATAAACTAAAGGGTTATTTAATTAGCCTCTTCGATGATGATAAGAGACCAAAGGGTTTATTAGCCCTTGATTGTGGCATGGGTTCAACCACTACCTAACACGCAAATGTTCTAACCTCAAGTTCACAACACCATGCTTTCGAGTTATTGTTCATTTTGTCAAGGTCGCATCCTTGGATTGAACGTGAAAGTTTATGTGTTGTTTATAAACCACTTCTAACACAGATTTCCAAAGTAATGTGTGATTTCTATGATTTACTGAAACAAATACTAACAATTTTTAATTAAAGAAAGTTTATCTCATATCACTAAAAATGACAAAAATAATTAAGCATCAAGTCTAACACCCAAGGATTAGCCATACATGTAGCCGCCCTAACTAACTCATAGACTACTACATTAGTTTGTCTCCTAAAATACTCAACCAATGAATTTGGACATAACTCATTCAAAGAAGAGATAAAATCTCTAATAATAAAACCAAAATACCAAAAATCAAAATAAGATTTATTGAAGTTGTGAACCACTAATTTTGCATCTCACTCAAAAACGACATTGTCGAGTTTCATCTCTTCAATCCACTTGATAGCTTGCAACAAACCATAAAGCCGTGTCTTCCTTTAGTGACAACATAAAGGAAGAACTCATAGTCTTGACTCGGATGAAATTCTCATTATGGTCTCTTTATGCACATATATATGCATGAAGTTGTATCCACATTACACTTGAATTTTCCTCTGGAAAATACTAAAATAAATGTCATATAAAAGTAGAAATCTTCTTAAATCTAAATTATTTAATTTGGATTATCCTATTTTGCATTACAATGTCATTATAAAAGTACAACATTAATATTTGAACACCTAAAATTCAACACATTTTATTTTGATATCTCTCTCATCAATCTATTATGTTTGTTGCATCATTCTATATTTTTTCTTAAAAACTTTTAAGGTGTATACATCCATGCACATGGCGTATCCACCAAACATTTTCCATAAAAGCAAATGCTCAAAATGAATAAAGATGTTCTTTAGTCCCATGCAACTTGACTATTTTCTCTAGTTTCAAATATTATAAAAATATTCAACATTTAATGGTCTCAAATATAAGTATAAGAATATCTTTTTTTTTGGTATAAAATATAACACTATCTTGATTAATATTATATGTTATATATGTATTATATACTAATAAAATCTTCTTTAATTACTTAAATTTTAATTTTTCAATAACATTATATTCGAACATCAACCGGTTTTAAAAGAAAAAAGAAATGATAATCACAAATAGAGACAAATGATGTTCGATAACTAAATTCGACCAATTATACATGTACACCTCTTCAATTATGAAGAAGATATAGTTTCATTTATTATCCGGAAAGGATTCAAGTCTAACTCGCTTAATTCGTTCAATCACGTGTCCATTTGTCGGTACCTATGAATCATACTAAACACATATTTTATTGCTAAACAAGTTTCCATGAAAAAGATGTTGGATGATGCAATTATATGTTTCCATTTCACAAAGAAAGATAAACGAGTTTATACATTGTAGCCCTTTTTTAATTTGAGACACTATAGGATAATGATTCCCATGTTTGGTTTTCTTGGACATGCATGCATGCAATGCATTATGCAACATGCAATTTTGACTTTGCATTGAAAATAGACAAATTGTGGTTGAGGAGGTGGAGGGCGGTTTCTTGTTGGGTCACTGAAACTTGTGAAAGGAAGTGAGCTTCCAAGGAAACTACGTTCCCTACAAATATGGGTCTGATGCTCCTTTTCATGTGCTTAGCTTTTTATTCCATACCTTCTTTTCCCCTTCCTACGATGAACCAAGTTACCAAGAGGCTTAAAAAACAAATAACATGGTTATGCGTTCTTTTTTAGAATCACTTACGAGTATAATACAAGCTTTTCAACAACACTTCATATATGAGAATCACCTCTATTTTTTCGTCAGTGGTAGTAGTATTACTATTACCTAGTTTTTTTTTAAAGATATATCCTCCATTTAAAATTGAGTTTTGCAAGAATTTTTCAACGATAAAAAAAATAAAAAGATGACATGACAATGGGTAAAATAATGTTTTTGTGAGTTTTTAGGGTTTCAATCCACCTGATCGAGATAATACTATTATAGATGTGTCATACATTAATTGAGAATTAGATTAAGCTTTAGACATTAATTTGTCGTGTCGTGGAAATCTAGCATCTTTCGTTGGACCTAACCCTTGGTTGAGTAAAATATTTAAACTAAATTTCCACTACAACCTTTTTTTTTTTTTTTTTAAGAATTCTATTACTACCTCTTACTTATTACAAGTGTCTCGTAAAATATTATTTTTTCTATCACAAAATTATGTATCGCTTTAAAATATCAAGACATCATTTATTTACTTTTTTAACAATCACATAATTAGTAGCAGAACTGATATACATCGTGAAAATACATGACGTAGATGTAGGGGTGTACGTAGGTCAGTTTGAGTTGAGTTTGGTCAAACCCAAAACTCAAACCATATAAAGTATTTCGATTTGAGTGAGGTAAAATAACCACTCGTTATATCATTGGGTCGGTTTACTTGAACCCACTAATTTTTGGGTTGGGTTGGATTGTGTAGTGGGTTACCTAAATTATTTTTTTTGTTTTTTTTAATATTAAATGACTAAATGATGAGTCCTCGTAATTTTTCTTAAAAATTAATCTACTTTTTTTTCTTAAAAAAATCGAGTAACTTATTTTTCCCTATTTCTTAAACTTGATAAAATAATAATTTATAATATAAAATAATAAAATTCATCATTAACTACTTGCAACAAACAAAAATTGGAAGACGTAAAATTGCATTAACATCAAAATAACTACTTTGTAACACCACAAAAAAAAAAATCAAAATAACCAAAAACAACAACAACCTAATTTATAACTTTATCATGTTTTAATTTTCAATATATAAGGTGTACTACGTCAGTCTTGTAAATAGGACTTGGTGTATGACTAAAACCTTTGATGTTTACTTTTTGGCGTATAAAAATATAAAAAATATATTGATATTATTGGGTAAATGAATTTTTTGGTCTGAATATAGTTTTGCTCGATATTCATTTATTTTATGAGTTTTTCTATTTTAAAACCATACGCACCTAATTACACAACCCAACTCATTTTTATTAGGTTTTTTTAGATGGATTTGACGTGGGTTTCTGGGATGGCCAAGCCCTTACGTAAATGTGTTGTTTTTGTAAAGAAAGAGACCAATTTAGTTCCCAATTCTAATGGAATACTACATGGCTGGTCTATCATTTGAGCAACCAATCAAAACAATTCAAGTTAGTTTCGTGAAGTAGCTTCCATCGATATTTATCATTTTTTATGATAAATGTATTAATATTATCTTAAAATTATTTTTAACATGAGTAGGAGGGAGTATTAACTATATTTATATTATCAGGTGCACATTATCAATCATTATTAAAACTGTATAATCAAGTATAAGGATGTTTGCAACGAGGTTTAAATTGATTTTGAGATAAAAACTCATCCGTTAAATATAAATTATAAATCAAATATGGTTCAATTTCAATTTAAGTTTTGATAAAGTAAATGAACCAAGATTTTGAACAAGAAGTCATTAAAATAGTTTTAGTCATGCACCAAAACTATTTTAACACATATATCTGTTACTGTTTTGGTCTGAAATTAATTTTTTTACATAAGTCAAATTAAGACAAATCTAAGTCATTCATGATTTAAACACATATATCTGTTACTGTCACCATTTTGTCCCATTAAAATAGTACTCGATGGCTTAGAAAACTTAATTTGACTTGTGTGAAAAAATTAATTTGACTTGCTAACGGTCGTGTTAATTTCTTTTAAATTTATTTGTTGATCCATCTACTGTTTTGATGACAAATATGGAAGGAATAATTTTGAAAAGATAGAAGAGGTAGGACCACTATATATAGCTAACCGTGTGAGACCCTCACCTTCCCTCTTTCTCTAAAAATTTCACTTCAACAACTTGGTTCAGAATCTTTCTTTAAATACAAGTTTAATCTGCTAATTAAAATTAGATTATCATATGATGTCAAAAATAGACTGATAGGAAATTAGCAACGGCTAAAGAAGGGTAGTTGGAAAAGTAAATGCATTGGACTTTTGTACAGTAATAAGACTAGAAATATAACATTTGGAACTTATTTATTGAATCCATTGTTTCAATTATTATAGGAAGTTGACCCTTTCGGAAATATAGTTTTTGTTTTCTTCAAAGCGTGCTAAAGTGTGTTTAATCTACATTTTAGTATAAACAATGAGATTACTTACTCAATAAACCTAGGAAGCCAGCCCAATTTCATTTCTTATTTTATTGAGAAGGATAGAGATAGAAACTCAGGAATATAGGATAAAAATAACTCAAAGATGAAGTGCTTGTCAAAATAAAAAGATAAAAATGAAGTGAAAACTACTTTTTTTTACGAAGTTTTTCTATGTAAACGTTACTTACTTATCTTAGAAATATGATTTTATTATTTTTTTTATGTGAAAGACTAGTTGAATTGGATTTTAAAAGTTCATTAGGTTCATAATAGACTTCAAGATTCGGCATAAAGATCTTTTGATTGTTGCAGTTAATTAATTGATGAAGATCAATATATGTCAATATAGTTCGAATGTCTTGATATGTTGTTGTTATTATATACAATTCTTGATTATTAAAAAATTAAATGAATTCACTAGATTATTGTGATTTCCTCTGCTAAAAAAAATAGATTACGTGATTTTCACATAAGATTGATAAGAATCGTGTAAATTTTAATTACTGTTTGAAAAGTATGTTTAAACCCTTAGAAAAAAAAGTGTGTTTAAAGACACTCTTTCTAGCCTTTATGTCCTAGCAAAATAGCAGTTTTTAGCACTAGTCTATTTTGGTGGATAAAATTGAACTAAAAGATCAAACATTTGCAAAATGTAAAAACTTTTTTCTCATTCTTTTCTTTTGTTTGGAGCAAGTGTAACCACATTCCACTTAGGACAAAGTGGGGCCCGAGATTGAGAACATTAAATCAATGATTTCTATAAAGATGATTTAAGCAGTGACGAAATGGCAAGTTGGTGAAAGAATCACTTTACCAACGCATGAAAAAGACCACTTATGAAAGAGAAGAAATCAAGGAACTTTCACGTGTGAAATGAATAAACCATTAATTTGCATGCATCACACCATGGCATGGCTTGTGTAACCCATTTTATAATTAGTAGTGATATATTTACGATCATTTGGGACAATTTTAATGATAATTTTTATTTTTTATCTTCTCATTCGTTCAAAACAATAAAGAGAATAAAAATATAATATGAGTATGAGAAAAAAAGTTATCAAACAGTTGTAATAAAATGGTTGTACAAATATCATTTTTCTTTTATAATTAAACTTTTTCTTTGGATAAAATTTTAGAATTGACCATTGAACCTTCTTTCTACTATTCCCGACAATACTTAGCCTCAACAAAGCCATTAGCATTAAGTATTTGCATGATTATACCTTGTTCGTTATCAACATTGTAAACAAATTTAGAGTAAAAATTTATCTCCAATAGTGCCAAAATCAATCCCTTAATCACAACCAAGTTATTGAAAACCGCGTGTTTAATCCAAGTCTGCCATATTAGTAGTGTGAGCTTATAGAATGACAATAATTTCTCCTATCAAAATGTTAGATTTGGGTTTTTCCCAAAACTATATTTGACATTAACTCTTTTTAGACATTTGAACACTAGTTAGTAGTTACCATTTGTTTGAAAACACGATGGAGTGTCTTTTAACGAGTTGAGACAACCTTACTCATAAATCAGGGTCAGCATATGCATGCATACCCAAAAAATTTGTAAAGTAAACCAACTAATTTATTTTATTATTACTCTCTTTGAAGTCAATTGCTATAAGCAAGAATTATCAAATTAAGCATATTAATCCATAGTACAAAATATAAGTCGTTTTGGAAAGAAAAAAAATTAATCTATAGTACAAAATTATAAGCTGTTTTGGAGAAAAATTTTGTTTCAAATTATAAATCGTTTTATAATATCTATGAAGCATTACATGTTCTTTTCCTATTGTACCCTCAATTATTTATTACTCTTTTTTCTTTCAATTCTTTGATTTCTCTTTTTATATCATTAATGAAGGATAATTTTATAAAATTACTTATAATTTCTCTTTTCCATACAACATTAACTACACTTCTTAATTAATTTATGTGAAATAATCAAAACGTTGTATAATTTGAAATATGAGGAGTGGTAAAGAAAGTTGATCACATCTTATTTATGCTATCCCAAACAAAAAAAATAATAGCATTAGTATATTGTCTTGTTGGGTTTGTCTAACATGTGTAATATTGTACATGTTAATTAATTAAACAACTAAAAGTAGTTACTATTTATTGAAAACAATTTTTTATTAAAAGTATTATATATTCAATATAAAATACACAAGTTCTGATATAAACTTATTATTTTAAATTTCTTAACATGTGCAAATTTTCACATGATAATAACTCCTCGTCTCTCCTTAAAAAAAACCCTTGTCTAAATTATCCTTCATAGTAAATTGAATCATTGGAAATATAATTTTTTTAATTACATAAGGGGTACTTTACAGATATACTATCATTAAATACGAGAGAAGTATTGGCTTTTCCTTATAATTTCATTCAAAAAGCTATAGTTTATACTTGACTACAACTTATGCTTAAGTTTATCTTAAAATTTGTGGTTAAACTTAACACAACCTCATAACCGGCTTGTGAGGTGGAGATTATCCTCATTCATAAACATTTATTCAAGTTATCTCTCAACTGATGTGAGACTCTTTAACTATGTTCCTTTATTTTAATAATTTATACTGAATTTGATTTCTCAACTAGAAATCAAGTAGATATATTTCACTAACATTAAATGTGGAGTGTAACCAAAAAAATGTGGAGTATGCCTCTAAAATAATAAAAAGCGCTCTGGGCCTTTTGTTGGGCCTTTCTTTCCTTTTGGGTGTATGGGCTCTATTTGCTAAGAGATACTGTGTATCAGAAGTTTCTTTTTCCACCCTACTGATTTCTCTTGCATCCTATGGAATTTATGATTATATAATCTGAAAAGCGTAAAATGCATGTTCAAAAACCCTTCAAAACCCTCCATTTTTATTAATTTTAGAATCCAAAAAAAGTGTGCAAGAAGGTTTGAGGGTGTGAAAAGAAACTCATTGTTTTTTGTTTTCATTTGTGCAAGAAAATTCTTGAGTGCTTCCTAATTGTGTTGATTGAACCAACATTATATATGTCCTATCTATTTTCTTTTATAATATATCAAGAGATGGAATTGCCATACACAATTCTTTAATATACACTTCTATTTCATGTCACATTATCAATTTTGAACAATTGAAAGCCTCTACTTCTTGGAGCCATTGCACCACTCCATTATATAGCTTTGATTAACCAATTGAATGAAAATTTGCACGTAAAGCTTTAATGTTTAATGTGACTGGTGTTCAAGAAATAATCTAAATTTTGTCTACTGAACAATCTCTTTCCATGACTTTGTCTTTACACCTTTGAGCACATTTAAAGGTACTGCCTTGGCTTCTCTTGATTCCAAAATTTGGAGCTATTTTGAGAGCACATGGTCACTATCTCAATGTCAATACACATGACACATTTTAACAAATTTTTACACTTTTCTACAAAACAAATGACATCAATTCACTTATGGCACAGCAAGAAGTAGAACCGCCAATATGGTCTTTTGATTTATCTTTTAAAAAATTATTTAAAGTTTTTAGTGTCAAAAATAGTTTTGTAAAACTGTTTATACTTTACAAATCTATTTCACAATTTTCTTTGTTTTTTATGACAGAAAACAACATATAGCATTTCATTCATAATGATATCATCGATACAGGGTGTTATATAATCAGGGCTAGCATAAAAACTATTTTTCTTTTGTTTTTTAAAACTAGAAAACTCAAAAAGATAATTCTCATTTAAAAGGACAAGTGCATTTTCTTAGGAGTTTTTTTTGTGTGGCTCTTTACATAAAATTCACTTTTTTGTGCTTATCACAAACTTTGAGTAATTTGTGGATTTGAGAAATCATTAGTAGTTAGGAGTTGTGAAGAACCACGCAAAAAACACCTAACAAAATGCGCCTAAGTTTTGTCCTATTTAAAAAACAATTTTATATAATGGATTTTAGAAACTAAAAAATGTGATTGTTTTGACATAACTGATGATAAGGATTTTAAGAAGCTTTTGGTATAATAGATGTTATTGTTTAGTTTACTATATTGTTCTATAAGTTTTATTTACTGTTAATTTTTAATTATTTCCCCATTTTGACATAAAGCTGAATAGTTGATCATTCAATATATCTAAAGTGAAGACTCATTTTGACCCTTAATAATTTTCATGCGGACCAATTTAGTCATGATAAAAATAAAACTCAAAGTATTCCCTGTCTTTTTTATACGGAGACATATTCATCTCGGACTCAATTGACCCACACGAAAATTGTGAATTACCAAAATGGGTTTTCACTCGTATATCTATAATGGTTTATGCATGTTGATATTGTTTACTTTTACACTCAACATGAGTTGCTCTCTTTATGTGAGCTGAATTCGATGCTGAGAATCCAAAATCTAAACCTTCCAAGGAGAAATTTCAACAAAAAAGAGCTAGCAATACTCACTATAACTTCCTTTTTCCATTGTTTTGGGCAGCAAGTATAACCAAGTTTTACTAAGGACAAAGTGAGAGTAAATACCCAGAACATGAACAACAATGATTTTTCCAAAAAATGGTTTACGCAATGAATATAAATGGCAAAGTTTGTGAAAAAACAAAGATTTTACATTACACGAAAACGGCCTGTTATATAAGAAAGAAAACAATGAATTCACCACGGCTTTTGTAACCCATTAATTGAACATTGAATTGGCCGTCTTTCAACCGTTCCCAGCCATATTTGACCTCAACTATGCCAGCATTTAGCATTAAGTAATTGGCATGAGTTGATAAGAGTTCATAGCTTGTTATAATCATGCTACCAAAATAAGAAGAAAAAAAGATCTACCTTGAATACACCGCTAGAGCCAAAATTCCTTCAAACATAATCAAGATATTGGTTGAAATCTGTGTATTTTCAAGTATGGCATATTTAGTGTGAGTTGTAGAATGGCAATCATTTCTTCTCCCTAAATTTCACAGTAACACCTTTCGTCATTGCAACAAGTTCCTTCAAAGAATCTCTCCTGGGCCGTGCAATCTTGTTGTTAGGATCAAATAGAAGCACTTCTTCAAATGCCTTCAGAGCAGACGGATATTCCTTTTTACTTTCATATGCATCACCAAGATTGTTCCATGCTGTGACATAGCCTGGTTGAATCTTCACAGCTGTCTCAAATTGAGCAATTCCTTTTTCAAGCTTTCCATCGCGAACATAACTGACACCCAGAGCGTTGTAAACCTATATTGATTGATTTTAGGCAATCATTTTC
>Ga0099826_10004190_pt1 | contig 10049 bp, 9 predicted proteins | sample Mtrugardesep15_FD_76830 | JGI IMG/M metagenome (GOLD analysis project Ga0099826, IMG submission 76830) | Root nodule microbial communities of legume samples collected from California, USA - M. trunc garden sep15 | ecosystem: Host-associated > Plants > Roots > Nodule | place: USA: California...
CCGCCAGCGCCGCGCCGGGCATATCCTCAACATCACGTCGATGGGGGGCACCATCACCATGCCAGGCATCGCCTACTACTGCGGGAGTAAGTTCGCCCTGGAGGGGATCTCCGATACCCTGAGCAAGGAGTTGCAACCGTTCAACATCTTCGTGACGGCCGTCGCGCCCGGTTCGTTTCGAACGGACTGGGCCGGTCGTTCGATGCAGCGCACCCCGCGCAGCATTGCCGACTACGATGCCAGTTTTGACCCGGTTCGCCAGGCGCGTCAGGAGAAGAGCGGCAGGCAACTCGGCGACCCGCACAAAGCGGCGCGGGCGATGTTGCAGGTGATCGCCAGCCCGACCCCGCCTGCCCACTTGCTGCTGGGCAGCGACGCCTTGAACCTGGTGCGCGACAAGCTCAGTCGTGCGGCCAGGGAGATTGATCAGTGGGAGGCGCTGACCCGTTCGACCGACGGCTGAGCGACCCGCGCAAGGAGAAGTGGATGACCGAGGCTGATCCGCGCACCGCGCGCATGGTGACGTTGATGGAGCGGCTGGCGCCGGTGGAAGGCTACAACCTCAGCGCCCTGGAGGACGTGCGTTTCCTGCGTTCGAACCGGCCATTGAGCCGCACGCCGGTCTTGTATGACCCCGGTATCGTGATCCTGTGCCAGGGCCGCAAGCGCGGTTACCTGGGGGATGACGTCTATGTCTACGATGCCCGGCATTATCTGGTGGTGTCCGTTCCCGTGCCGTTCACCATGGAGACCGACGCCAGCGAGGCGCAGCCCATGCTGGCGGTGTATATGCGCCTGGACCTGCAGCTGGCGAGCGAGTTGATGTTGCAGGTCGACGAAGCCCTCGGCCCGAGCGATGCCCCGCCCAAGGGCATGTACGCCTCGCCCATGGACGAGGGCTTGTGCGCCTCGACGCTGCGCTTTCTTGAAGCCATGAGCACACCGGGTGACGCGCACATTCTCGGCCCAGCGCTGGTGCGGGAAATCTACTACCGCATCCTCACCGGCGAGCAGGGCGGCTCGATGCGTGCGGCGCTGAGTCGCCAGGGCCACTTCGGCCAGATCACCCGCGCGATCCGCAAGATCCACAGCAGCTACCCAGAGCGCCTGGATGTGGAGACTCTCGCCCGCGAAGCCAACATGAGCGTGCCCAACTTCCACCTGCACTTTCGCAGCGTGACAGACGCCTCGCCCATGCAATACCTCAAGTCGACACGCCTGCACCAGGCGCGCCTGCTGATGCTGCGCAACGCCATGAACGCCAGGGCGGCGGCGTTCAGCGTGGGCTACGAAAGCGCCTCGCAATTCAGCCGTGAGTTCAAGCGCCTGTTTGGGCGAACGCCTCAGGCCGAGGTGCAGTGGATGAAGGCGACGTATGCGTTGCCGGCGCCGGTGGGGGCGTCGGTTTATGTGGCGTCGCATTAGGCATCGGGTGAGTTGGCCAGGGCTGTCGTCGCACGTCGACGAGGCGCGGTAGATTGCTTTGTTCAACACGGTTACCAGCTTGCAAGTGGCTGCTGGTGTGCAGGGATAAAGGACGCTAGTGCCGTATCAGGTACCTCACAAGTATTCCGTTTCGTTAGGTCGCAGTGATTTGTGCTCTCTCATGCCCGAGCTCACGGCTGATAATTTGTCGAGCAATACGGTCTTCAGAACGCTGCACTGGGGTCAATTCTCTGGAAGAGATTCCTCCTGCCGCCGGTGCCTACCACCCTGTCAAAGCTAAGTAACGGCTCTGTGCAAAATGATGACGTAGCCCATGCATAGGGCTTTGGCCTGCTTGCACTGATCATCGTAAATGTTTCTTTGCTGGATATACGTTTTCTGAGCTGGGATTAATGAGCCGGCTCCCGCTAGCTGATGTGCCGCCTTCGGCACCTCGCACTGTAGTGAAGTAGCGATGGGCAAAGCGCGATACGCGCACCGTCGTCCGTGAACCCTTGAGGAAAATTTGATCTCCTTGATCCGACTACAGAAGCTGGCTATCCACCTCGCTATAGGACATTAGGATTTCCTTCGGTAGAGCAGTTTAATCGCCTCACTGCCTTGTGATCGCTGCTCAACTAATCTGACGCACTACGATGGAGGTATGAATGCCCGACACTTACAGCGCGCATGATCATGCGAACCGCAATCAGGCAGAAATCCTCATTAGCAACGATTGCGCTTGCTTTGGTTGCTATGCGGTATTTCCTGCTTCTGATGTGACACGGTTTACTGAGACCACGGAATGGTGTCCAAAATGCGAGGCTTTCAGCACGGTCGTTGGCGATGCCTCCGAGCTGCCTTTGGATCGAGAGTTTCTGGAGGCAGTTCACGATCATTGGATCGGGCCTCAAGATTGGTTAGATGAGATGGCGGCGCAGACTCATGCGATCGCAACTGCTGTTTACAGGCAGGCAAGCACAACGATGGATGAGGAACGAGCTCGTCCTTGGTGGAAGTTTTGGCGATGAGTACAAGGTGATGACGGCGAGTTTTACTCTTCAGGACACTGAGAGCGACAGATCGCCAAAAAATCCAATCATAGTCCCGTGCAGGACCGTCCTGAAGGGCTGCTTTAGGTTACGGATTCAACCGGTCGACGCCACACAACGGTATTGCAGAGCGGGCGAGCCCTTACAATTGTCTCGGAAAATACATTTTTCAGAGCCGTCTAGCCAAGGAGCTAAGTGTTGAGAAGTATTGGGATACTGCTGTTGCTCTATTGCATGAATGTTTTCGCCATAGAGTCGTCGCTTGAGCACTACACCAACGCTAATAGCGCCCGTGCGATTGGCATCACTCAATTGGATAGCGCGACAATTCTTGCTGAGGAGGCGCGGCTCGCACCTTTGGCCAGTGACTTGTTACTCCAGGTCAAACCCATGATCCGAGAAGGCGGCAGCGGTGCGGCGATTCAAGATTATGTGTTGAAGCAATTCGAACGTTACGGTTGGCTGCCAATGCTGGTGGGCTACAAAGGCTATACGGCGGCGGTGCCGGTTTCGGTGAATAACCAAGTGGGTAACGCACTGCCTACTGATACGCCGTTCCCGACCGCAGCCTTAGTAAAAGTTGAGTTGATTGCCGCATCGGCCCAGGCCCATGTCGCCCAGGTATGGACATTCGCCACCCCCAACGCGACCGAACAGCAGCGTCAGTTATTGGCAACAGCCCGTAGCGCATTGCGCAGTGGCGTTGATCAGGTTCGTGCTGGCGAGCGGCTGTTCAATGTGGGCCAGGCCATTCAACAGGTGCTTGATGCCAACCAGGCGGTCGCGATTCATGAATTGGCGGGCTACGCCATGGGGCAGGCGCGGGTTCAGAAGCCTCAGGTGCTGGGTTACAAGGGCAACGTTAACGATGACACCCTCATGCAACCCGGGCAGGTGCTGAATGTTTATGTGATCGCGAAGGCTGGCGCCTTCGGGGTGCGGTACCAGCCGCCTGATTTTTGGACCGTCCTCACCCAAGACGGCGCGGACAGCGTCATGCTGTCGGCGATGGTGGAGGTGACGGTTGACGGGCACCGGCTGCTGAGTAGATTGGTCGACTAATCGCCGTTCGCCAAGTAGTAGAGGAGGTATCCGAAGTACGCCAACGAACCGGTCGAAATTCTATCTTGAGTACATTCTCATCCGAGGAGCCTGCCTGAGCAGCTTGATGACGTGAGGCGCATTGATTTCTGAGCCGGGGGAAGTTGAATTAGCTCAGTAAAATATTGATTAATGGTGGTAACTTCGGTTTGTATTTTAAGCTGGAATACCGATTGGAATACTGCGACAAGTATTCCTGGCCTGCCGATGACCAGTTCGGCCGCCCAATGTCGGGCGACCCCTGTTCTCAGTACAGTCACTGAGCTATCACTACGGGGTAACGGGCGCTTCCAGCCTGTCCAGCATCAGTAGAGTAATGAGCAGAAGCGGCTTGCCGAGCAGGTTGGCGCAGTCACGCAGTTTATCTCGGTTGACGCTGCGAAGAGCTAAGTGTCAGTACTTCATCAACCACGGCTGCAGTTCCTGGAGGTTGCTTACCACCAGTTGCTGGGCCTCAGGCAGTATTGCCATGTTGCGGTGGTCGATCTGATACCGCTGCAGCACATACTTCACCAGTGCCCGGCGGCTGGAGACCACCAGTTGTCCCTGCGTCATGCCGAAGTCGGTTTCGATAATTGCCTTCTGCGCCGCGTTCAACCGCCAATCAGGCTCGAAGATAATAGGCACCTCGATATTCCAGTCTTCGTCCTGCTCGCGGGTGTTTGGCGACGCGTCGAGTAAGTCTGGCTGCCCACGCAGGCGGCTGAGGACAAAGTCGCGGTACTGGCCGTTCTTTTCGCAGTAGGCCCGCACGTGCCAGCGCATGCCGGTGTAGACCAGCGTGTGCGGTGCGATCAGGCGCACCTCGACGTTGGGGGTGTTGAAGGAAACGTATTCGGTTTCCAGGCGCAGGCCTTCACGGCAGGCCTTGAGCAAGGGGCGCAGCACTTCGGGCCGAATGGGCCGATCAGGCACTTCCAGCACCCGGGTGTGTGCATAAGCCAGTGCCAGCCCGTCGATGTGCGAGGCGCGTTCATTATTCTGGTAAAGCAGGTGCAGATAGGCGCTGGCGCTGTCTTCGATGAACTGCGGCTCGAACTGCGCGCTCGGTACATAGCCCTTGATCTGCTTGTCATACGTCAAGTTTTCGGGCGCATGTTCGGTGATATAGGTATTGATGTCCTTCGACGCCTGCTGGCGGCTGATGCCAAAGCTCTGCATCAGGTGCCCTGTGGTCAGCCGGCCTTCCCACCAGGCAACGGTTTCGATCAAACGGTAGCGAAGTGCCAGATCCCAGCGTACCTGCTCGATGGATTGCTTACGTTTCATATCCTCTCCATGTGCGCGATTACTTTACCTGTACAAGTCTACATTCTAGACGTGTAGTTCTTCATTACATATTTTTGGCTTGTCTTCGGAATACATCGGAGGCAGCAAAGGATATGAGCATGACTATGCCGGAAGTGGTTGCGACAGGGGCTTTGGTGGCGATGGGGGGTATCCTGCTGGTGCTGATTCAGCAGGCTTTGAGGTTCGGCGAGCTTGGGGAAAAGGTCGAGCAATGCCAGCATTACCTGCGCTGGCTACAGATCTGGGAAATGGAGAACCGCGAGTTGCGCTCGGCGTTGCGTGCAGAACGGGAGCATGTTGCGCAGTTGCAGCGCAAGTTGGTGATTTTGCAGGAACTGAATTCTGCAGCAGAGTGTTAAGGGACGATATGAACAGAATTGAACGGATCAGCGGCTGCCTTCTGGCGGCGAGTATGAAGAGCAGATTGAACTGGCTTATCCAGGTAGTTGGATGCGTTGAAGGTAATGGATTTGCCCAAGTGAAAGGAGCTTGAAAATGCCGATCAAACCCAGACCCTTCACTTTGAATTGTGAAGGTTGTGGTTGGACGAAAGCAGTGGCGCCGCAGAGTGATGCGTTGGCACCTAGTGAGAGGTTTGATCAGTGCCCTAGGTGTGGCAGCAAGGCGCTGGAGATACGTCCTGCGGGGTGGTTTAAGGGGGCAGTGGCGGAGTTGCTGGCGCGCAGACGTTTTTGAGGCGCCTTCGCTCAGTTGGTGGAATTCTCCCAGCGGCCCGGAGGGTTCGTTATCGATGGGGCCTACAGGTGTCGTGGCTATATGCCATTGCGGGGCGAGCGTTTACCATAGCGCAGAGCTGTGGTGGAGGCTTTCAGAACCAGCCCATTCGGCTCTGCCTTGGAGCATCCCACTCATGCACGGTCAGGACGTCCAGCTCGTTGCGTTTATTGCCAAACAAAATGCTGCCTGGCCTAACTTCATTACAAGGACGCGCAATGAACTCCCCTGAAGATCTCAACCGCCTCTATACCGATGTCTCAGATAGCATTGGCAGCGCCATGACTGACATTCTCGCGCTTAATGTCGAGCACAAGGATGGTAAGCGCGAAATCGGTAATATCACTGACAAGCTGCGCGACATTCGGGGCCGGTTCGACAGCGAACTTCAGCAGTTGAAAACCCATGCCGAGTGGGACACATTTACCTTGGCGTTTTTCGGCGAAACCAACGCCGGCAAGAGCACGATCATCGAATCACTGCGCATCCTGTTCAAGGAAGAATCCCGCCAGGCACTGCTGCAACAGCATGCCGACGATCTTGAGCAGCTATCGCAGGCCCTTACCGCTCAACTCGAACACGTCCGCGAAGGCTTGCACGCCTTGTACAGCGAGTACACCGGTGAAGTGGCCAGTATCAGCCAAAGCACAGCTCGGCTGACGCAAATCGTTCGGAGCGAAGCCCAGGAACGAAACACGATTGCCCAAGCCGAAGCCGATGCAAGAACTCGGCTTGCCCAGCAAGAGGCTGAGGCACGCATTGCGGTGCAACAACAGGAAGCAGCGCATCGTCAGCAGATAGCGGAGGCTGACGCGAGGGCCAAGCGCGATCTCGCCGAACAAGAGTCCAACGCTCGCCTGGCACTGGAACAGCAGGAAACCTCACAGCGTCTGGAAATTACGCAAGCGCATGCGATATCGCGCTTCAAGGTCCGCCTGGCCATGTTCGGCATTGGTGGGGTTCTGATCGGCGCCTCAGCTGTGGCGGCGGTGCTGACGTTGGCAGGAGCCTGAAATGTCCCGACATGAGCTCGATGAACTGTTCGATGAGGCAACCTCAGCCCCCTTGCCTGTTGCCCCGGATGACGCATCTGTCCTCCAACACATCGAGGCACGCTCCCCGGCACTGGATGCCCTGCTCAATCAGCAACTCACGGCACTGCACGACAAGCTGTTGGCGCACGAGCGTAAGAAGGCTCAAGCACGTCGGGTAGACGGGCTGATCATAGGCACTGGTGAAGCCGATTTCACTAAGGGCAATACGCTCTACCCCCTGAACTACAAGGGCAAACGCTTTCAGCTGATCGACGTGCCCGGTATCGAGGGTGACGAAAGCAAGTACGCGCATATGGTTCGCGAAGCGGTGGCCAAGGCTCATCTTGTCCTTTATGTGAACGGCACCAATAAAAAGCCTGAGAAGGCGACCGCAGAGAAAATTCGTTCCTATCTGCGGCTAGGTACTCAGGTCTGCCCCTTGGTCAACGTGCGTGGCAATGCCGATGCCTACGAGTTCGAGGAAGATCGCGAGTCGCTGACAGCGCACGGCGGTGCCACCGTTGCCTTGCAACAGACCGAGGAAGTGCTGCGTTCGGTATTGGGCAGCAAGGTCTTGCAGCCCGGCCATTGCGTGCAGGGCCTGCTGGCGTTTTCGTCGCTGGCGAGCGACGCGCAAACTGGGCGTACGACAATCGACCCCGCCCGTGGCCGAGACTTGGTCATTCAGCAGCGCAATTATCAGAAGCACTTCGCCTCGTCGAAAGCGATGTACGAATTCAGCCAGATAAAGTCAGTCGCCAAAGTGCTGCATTCCAAACTTGCGACGTTCCGCGAAGACATGGTCGAGAGCAACAAGACCAAGGTGTACGAACTGCTGGTTGAGAACATCTCGACCTTGCAATCGTTGCACGGCGCCCATGAAGCATTTGTGGCCAGATCCAAACCGGAGTTCGAGAAGTGCCGCGAAGCGATCAAGGGTTCCCTGGAGCGATTCGAACGGCTGGTCATGACCGGGAGACGAAACCTTTGGGACAACCTGTTCAATAGCTTGAAAGAAGACGCCGACTATATCGTCGAACGCCATTTTGGCGACAACGACGCTATTTCCAGCCAAATCAATCGTGCCTTTAAAACTCGGCAGAATTCGCTCAAGGAAAAACTGCAGGAGCAGTTCGAACTGTACCTCAACGACTTAGGCCAAGACCTACAGCAGGCCATTCAGCGCTTGTTGGAGGACGTCGCACGGGTGGAGTTCGAGCAGCTTCTCTATGATACCGAAGCCCTAAACATCAATTACAAGACACCTGACTTGGACCTTGGCCTCGAGCTGGGTGACTATGGCTGGATGGCCTTCAACATAGGCTCCTACGCATTAGCAGGGGCAGGTATCGGGACAGCGTTTCCAGTGATAGGCAACCTGATAGGCGCTGCCGCCGGCGCTCTGGTGGGCATCTTGGTCAGTTTGCTGAGCGTCTTCACCGGCAAGGAAAAACGTATTCGCAAGGCGCAGGGGCAAGTGCAGGAGAAGATCGATGAAGCCTGTTTTGAAGCACATAAAGCCTTGAAAGAAGAGCGCAAAACGCTGTTTGTCCCCGTGCGCAAGCAAATTGATGAGACCGTGCTGTCTCGTGTGCAGCAACTTGACGAGTCGCTCAAGCGCCCTCTGAAGATCATCGAACAGCAGATAGCGCTAATGACCCGTACCAAAGAACAACTGGAGAGCATGCCTTATGGAACAATTCAAGCAGTTCAACGTTGAGAAACAGACCGCGCTCAAGGGGTTGGAGCAACTGCGTGCAGTGCTCGACGAGTTGGGCGAGATGGGCGCGGACGTCGGGAGCGAGCTGCAGAAAATAGACTCGGCGGTACAGGCAGTCGAATCCGATGTCCTGCGTATCGCCTTGCTCGGTGCTTTTTCCGACGGCAAGACCAGCGTGATTGCCGCTTGGTTGGGCAAGGTTATGGCCGACATGAACATAGACATGGACGAGTCCTCCGACCGCTTGGCCATCTATTCCCCAGAGGGGCTCCCGGAAAAGTGCGAAATCGTCGACACCCCCGGCCTGTTCGGCGACAAGGAAAAGAGTGTCGACGGTGAGCAGGTGATGTACGAAGACCTAACCAAGCGCTACATCTCTGAGGCGCACCTGATTCTGTATGTGGTGGACGCCACCAACCCGCTCAAGGAAAGCCACAACGACATCGTCAAGTGGGTACTGCGGGACTTGAACAAGCTGTCCTCGACCATTTTCGTGATCAACAAGATGGACGAAGTGACCGACCTCACTGAACAAGTGCTGTTCGATGCCCAGGCCACGATCAAGAAGGACAACCTCAAAGGCAAACTGCAGCGTGCGGCCAATCTTAGCTCGGACGAAATGGCCAGGCTGAACATTGTCTGCCTGGCATCCAACCCAAATGGGCGTGGCCTACCGTTCTGGTTTGGCAAGCCGGAGCACTATGAAAGCCGCTCGCGCATCAACGACCTCAAAGCAATGACCACAGAAGTACTACGGCACAATGTGCCGGCGGTGCTGATCGCCAAGACCGGCTTGGATGTGGTGCGGGATGTTGTCGGCCAGCATGTGCTGCGCGCCGAAGAACAGTTGGAGCAGCTCAAGGTCTTTGCCGAACAGAATGCCGAGGAATCGGCACGCATCAGTCAGGACATTGCCACGGGCCGCCGTGAAGTCAAACGACTGGCTGGCGAACTCTTCGAGGAACTTCAGAACCTTGAAAAAGGCTTACTGGGCAAGCTCCGTCCTCTTGGCCTGGAAAACATTCGTGAATTCCTCGAGGACGAACTCGGTTACACCGAGGAAGGCGTAGGCTTCAAGCTGAACCTGAAGATCAAGGGCGCGATCGACCGTTCATTCGATCAGTCGTCCAAAGTGACCAGCCGCATCTCTCAGGATATTGGCCGCCAGCTCAACTCCAGCGAAAGTTTTCTCAATGCCATGGGCGATAGTGCATTGAAGTCGATGGGTGGGGCGGCCAAAGGCATTGCGAACCTGAGTCCCGACATCATTAAGGGCGCGGTCTTCGCGGCCCGCGATGCACTCAGCGCGGTGACCGGTGTCGCGATCAAATTCAAGCCCTGGCAGGCGACTAAAATCGCCGGAGCCATTTCTAAATGGGCAGGCCCTGCAGGCGCAGCCATCACTCTTACCTCGGACCTTCTCAGCGCCTACAAAGCGCATGAATTGGAACAGGAATTGAAGAGCGCCAAGGACTCGATTGCCGAGGTGATCAAAAGTGCCTTCAAGGATATTTACGACATCATCGGCGACGACGAAAAGCTACTGGATTTCTTTGCACCACAGCTCAAGGCGTTTGAGAAGATCGTTGAAACTGTGGAGGAGCGCTCGACGTTTATCAGCACCAATCAAGCCAAGCTCCAGGCCGTGAAAGCCAAGTTGAATGCCCTAACATCGTCGCCAGCGCGGCTTGA
>Ga0099826_10004191_pt1 | contig 10047 bp, 5 predicted proteins | sample Mtrugardesep15_FD_76830 | JGI IMG/M metagenome (GOLD analysis project Ga0099826, IMG submission 76830) | Root nodule microbial communities of legume samples collected from California, USA - M. trunc garden sep15 | ecosystem: Host-associated > Plants > Roots > Nodule | place: USA: California...
ATTATAGTTAATATGTTTCGTTAATGTAATGAACAGTATTTCATGTCACGGATCAGCAAGGAAAAAAGATAACAGACAACAAAATTATTGACTTCATTGAAAAGGTATACATCTTCTTTCTCCTCGATTTTTATCTGACATGCTTTTAATAAGATATGGTGCTTTTAGTAGGCTTTATCTTTGTTTTGGAAAAGAAACCTAAGTATATCGTAGCATGATTTACCAATTCTTATTTTTGTTCTTCAAATGCATTGATATGAGTTGAAACCAGTTAAGCACTATGCCCGTCTCCCCTTTTGAGTGTGTAATGCATTTACAATCTTTGGACAGAATTTATAAACACAGCTAGGAACATCCAAACACAGTAGAAATTCCCTTACTGATAGTGTTCATAGTTCTAAAAGAAACAGTTGATTGAGTTCCTCCTGCTAGTATCTACCCTGCTATTTCCTAAACAGACTCTAAATATCAATTGGATGATTTAATTATATTCTATAATTACATAAAGCAGAATCGCACCCTTGTATCAACTAGTTGTGAACATTTAAATAGGCTCTAGGACCAAAGGGCCGCAAGAGCCCAGAAGGTGTGAAGAGTTGGGAAGGCAAACGGGTTGGCATTCACTCCATTGGTGATCATACAGCCATTGAGCTCATTGGTCGGGACCGCCCAGGTCTTTTGTCTGAGATATCAGCTGTCCTGGCGAGCTTCCAATTCAATGTGATTGCAGCTGAAGTTTGGACTCATAACAGGCGAATAGCATGTGTCCTTTATGTCAATGATGCAACAAACCAAGCTGTGGATGATGATTCAAAAAGATTGTCTCTTCTTGACGAGAAGCTCAACCACATCCTTCGTGGTTGTGAGGATGATGAGAATGTGGCCCGGACCAGTTTCTCCATGGGTTTCACCTTCACCCACATGGACAGAAGGCTCCACCAAATGTTGTTTGCTGATAGGGATTATGAGAGTGCTGGTGGAGTAACAACAGCAACAAATGTTGATTCTCCTCCCTCTTTCAGGCCCAATATTGAAATAGAACGTATTGAAGAAAAAGGCTACTCAGTGGTTAGTGTGAGATGCAAAGATCGGGCAAAATTGATGTTTGACATTGTCTGCACTCTTACTGACATGGAATATGTTGTTTTTCATGCCTCCATCTCATCTGATGGGCCTTATGCTTCACAGGTATGCATACATTATTTATTGACAACAACATTCCATTTGGTATTACAAAGTCCTATACAAAATTTTGAAAACAAGCAAAACAAGATGGCACTTATGCAATTAAAACAGAAAAGGAGATTAGAAAGCATGTTCGAAAACCATACAAACCCTAATGCTTTGATCCTTGAACACATCCTTTATTTGCTTTTAAAACAGATTAAATCTATGTTTATTTTTATTTTCTTCAATTTTATAGCAACACTAGTTTGAATTGGCTTATTTGATCTTATCTAGTGCATAAGCACCTGTGAAACTGTTTGGGAGAACTTATGAAAATAGCTTATGACATGTTTATAAGTTGTTCTCAGCTTATTTTCATAAGTTATCCAAGATGTTCATAATTAACTTTATTTTATCATTTGTTATAGAAATAGTTTATGCATAAGCGCTTATCATGATAAGCGCTTGTGCTGTAAGCAGCAAATTAAGTTGTTTATCCCAAGAGGAACTAATACTATGTTTGAAGTATGTAGTAAGGGCAGTAACATAAGTCTTAGTTGAAAAAACTCGAACAAATTAATTGACAAAATTTGAGGTAGAATGACAAAATGAAGAAATGTGGACTAAGTTTTTGATGTGGTAATTATTAGGAGTACTTCATTAGGCACGTGGATGGATGCACACTTGACACTGAAGGGGAGAAAGAAAGGGTCATCAAATGCATTGAAGCAGCTATTCAAAGAAGAGTAAGCGAGGTAATGTACAGTTCAAATTTTACTTTTTATGCTACTTTAACCATTACTAAAATAGACAATGATGAACTTCTGGTTCTCAACTCTTATTAGTAAGTCTTTCATGCTCTATTATGGAACTTGGTTTCTGGCTTAATGTTATCTTGGCATGTATTCCCCATAGCTTCATATGTGTTTTTCTAGCTGACGTCAACGATCTACTATTCTTTCTTTTCTTCTCATTTTCTTTAGCAGAAAGTCTTCTGAGTTTGACCAAATTAATACATTTTGAACCTGCAGCTATCTGCTTGTTTTGTTGCGAATGGTACGGTATACATACATGGTGATAAGTTCCACTCAGATTGTATCTGACCATCGTATCCACCAATGAATCGGTGACGGTTGATGGTCTTTTGTCTTCACTAGAGCTTAAGAATCCTTATGCTCCACACGTAATATCATTCAAATCCCTATGACCTCAAAATATGAAGGAAAATAAATGTTAAAATATATTCCTGTCCTTATAAAATCATGATTGTCTAACTTTAGTCCTTAGAAATTTTTTATTCATTTTTAATCTCTATATTTAACAAGAACTGCATAATTTTATTAGTTTTCGACAGGACTAAAACCACAGTTTTTTTATCTTACAGGACTATAGATGGTAAGAGTTTTATAGACTAAGGTTAACCTATCGTGATTTTGTAGGGACTGAAATTAATTAATGGTGTTGAATGTGACAAATGCATGTCACCATCAGTCATATTTATGCTTGACCAGCTATCATGCATATTATTATCATCTTCTAAATTTGACATTAATTATTCTTCATACAATAAATAAATAAATTAATGAATGATGAAGAAACTAACACACAAGATGATAGAGTCGTTACCATTGATCCTCTGGGTGATGGACACAGGGTGTGAGCCTTGAGCTGTGTGCAAAGGATAGAGTGGGCTTGCTGTCTGAAGTGACTAGGATTCTACGGGAGAACGGCTTAACAGTTTGTAGGGCAGGTGTGTCAACCATAGGAGAGAAAGGACTAAATGTTTTCTATGTGAGAGATGCATATGGAAACCCTGTGGATATGAACATCATTGAAGCACTGCGTAAAGAAATTGGCCAGACTGTGATGGTCAATGTGAAGAAGGTACCAGCCAACACCAAAGCACCAGAAACATCTCGAGGATGGGCTAGAGTAAGCTTCTTCTTTGGGAACTTGTTGGAAAGGTTCTTGACTTAACTAAAAGGGTTGAGAATCATGCACCTGATTCTGATTCTGGTTGCTTGTGATTTGTAAATGACACAACACAAATGTATGAATAAGAATAAAGTTGTGTGTCAAACTTGGACAGTGCTTGAACTTGGTCCTTTTGTTTTAAACCAAACAATGCTTGTAAGATGTTACTTGTATTCCATCTTCCCTATCTTATCACGTCCATCTCATGTATCTTACTTAATTTAACTATAGTCTTTAGTGTCTTTCTACATGAGTGTGTTGTATGTATACAAGCAGACAGACATTTGAAGTATATATGCAGGAAACGTATAGACAAAAGAGAGTATACTCTCACCAGAAAACTTAATATTGAGAATGCAAATTACAATAATAAGATAGGGTTAAGATTAGTTTTAATTAAAACCAACATTAATCTATTGTATAACCAAGATTAGCTTTTTGTACATTCAAATTTTGACATGATATGGCTCCCATGGGTTAGTCCATACCCATCTGCACAAGGCAGTTTACTTTGACGCTACATTAGTCCATATCCATCTGCATTGTCGCTGCCTCGATTCAGTTATGGTTTTGATAGGGGAGAGATGTGGTGCAAGAAGTAGCGTGACAGCTTTGCAAAGATAAGGCTTGCATGGAGGAATGATTTGTGACTTATGGTTTTGGCCATGAAAGCTTTAAATGGTGACTCGCGTCTTAACGGAAATAGGTACCTATGGTCTCAGTGACAAAGCAGGGCAACGACATAGAAAGAAAGGTGGAGGTTTGGCAGCGAGGAGCGGTTGAGCTGTCACCGTTTCAATAACTCAGCACAGAGATTTAACAAAAACTGGCTGAAAAGGATAGTAGACTAGACATTGACACCATACAGATTGATCATAATGAAACTACCATGAAAACAGTCTAAGAAGGGATCTAATTTTCTCCATATACACTTGAAGTCATTTACTTACTTTGGTTTTCCTTTTACATCTGAAATGTTGATTTTTTATTTCAATTTTACCCATTTTGAAACAACTGCCATAAAAAACTGTTGAATGACTTGGTGAGTTTTTTATCTGATGGCTCTAATGTTATCAATTGCATTACAAATTTACTTTAATAATTATTTTTGTTTTCATGTGTATTATACCCAATTGCAGGAGCACATGAACATCATTCACAAAGTATTGGAAAAGGTGAGTCTTATGGACAAAGTCATGATCTTACATTATTGAAATGGCATTTTCAAGGAGAATAATTTGCCACTGTAATTCATCAATGATCACCAAAAGGTTTAAGTGCATGAATTGTGTCCTTTTATTTAGTCATTTTTCTTAAACTATGTCCAGATTAGTTTGCTTCATGCCCATTGCAGTTATTAACTATTACATTGTTTTTAACACTATAAACTGCATTCTTATTTTACTAACGAGTATAAATTAATCATGAGAAATGTTGATAAGTGCCCACAAGACACTTGTTAAGAAGTTTAAAGAAGAAAGTTTGTATTGAAAATAGTGCATTCAATGCCTTGAAATTTTAAAAGTAATTTTTTCTACTTAAAATTTATCAATTATTTTTATCTGTGTAACCCATTAATCATTAAGGGTAATATTTATTGTTGTTTGTCATGCTCCTAAATCAATCATCATCTTTTGGCAATAGTGAAATCCATTCAACTCAAGACGTAACTTAATATGTGTTGTTGTTCTCCAATAATTGTGATTGTGAAACATGGGATGGCTCACTCAAACTTCTCAACTCACACTATCCATTCAATCCAACAGCCACTAAAAGCAAAACACAAACAATTGCGTTAACAACAAAAGCTCTTCCCCTCTTAATTTTATGCATTTCATACGCATCATTTTGTCTTGTTACGCACGGTTTCGATTCTTCACATACTCATCACTCTTTTCTGTCCAAATTCATAAATCATAATAAGTGCAAGCCCCTCAAATAAAAATATAAAATTTAATAGTGCCAAGTGCTTGGTTTAGTGAGAAAAACGACATGTTTTAGATCGGAGGTTTTGAGTTCGAACTTCACCGTATGTTTTGAGGAGATATCATGTTTTTTATGTTTAAACTAAAATATAGATTTGTATGTAACTATTGAAAGTTGGGTATATATTTAATTTTTTAATTTTTTTTTTGTAAAAAGAGCAAGATTTCTCAAAAAAGAAACTGACTATATTATACAAAATGGAACTTTTTTTTTACAATAGATGAACTATTTCTTTTGGTTGCCGATTCTTAATTTTTAATTTTTCGACTCATTCTCTTACTAACAAAATAAGCTAAATATAATTTTTCCTAAAAAAAAATCTGAATATAATTTCAAATTCAAATTAATCACTTGATAAAAGTTGTTTAATTCACAATAATTTTTTTACATTTTTCCTTATCTTGGAATGAACTCATTTAGAGTCGGTAGGCAGGTGCAACTCTTTTTTCATCACGAATATTCACATTGACAAATTTTATATATTTTGATCACAGATATTTTTTACGTAAAAAAAAAAGTTAAATAAATTTTTGGCTTCTACAAATTTATCATTTTTCGTCTTTATCTCCCAATTTTTTTAAAATAACGGATCTTTAAATATTTTCATCCAGACATCGTTGTAAAATAAGTTAAACGTGACGTTTTATATGTACAAACGTAATTAGATGGAATTTTAGGGATAAAAACTTATTTTAATATTAGTTTTTTTATCCTTACCTTATATAGTCTTTCAACCAAAAAAAAAACAAACATAAAAACATATTATATTATTATATACATATGTCCAAAATATCTTCACACTTATCAAGTACACCTATTAAAAACTAGTACAATCTTTAGCAGCAGTAGCATCCTATGTCCTAAGTTGCTTTCTCTAGTAATAATTTGAGGACGTGTATATTTTGGTCTCAAAACACATGTTCTAGAACTTGTTACTCCTTATCCATTTACCTTATCTTACGTCACTTTGTACTATACTATGTTTAAACATTAAATAATAATAATTTGGTATTTCTCTTTTGTTTGTATTTAAATAGCGGTGAAGGTGGGAATAGTTAAAGAAAGTTTGAGAAGCTTATGATGATTACTACTACTAGCTGTGGCGATAGTGAAAATTTTGTGAAAGAAATGAAGATGATGATGACAGTGAGAGAGTGGAAGGATATTCCAGTTGAACTTTTGATGCAAATTTTGTCACTTTTAGATGATCAAATGGTGATTACAGCTTCTCATGTTTGTCATGGTTGGAGAGATTCCATTTCTTTTGCTCTTACTCGTTTATCACTCTCATGGTATATACATGTTCTATTTTTTCTCTTGATGCTATGATTTTGTTATTATTTATTTATTTAAATTTTGAAATATATGGTTTTTATGTGTTTATAAACATGCTAACTTCTTAGGAGATTTGATAGGTTGTATATGCATTTCACTGGAACTTGCATATTTTTCAATACTTTAAGAATAGGTTAGGAGTTTCACATGAGATATATTTGGTTAAACATTTTAATGTTGTAAAGTATTACAGCCTGTCATTGCCACCTTTGGCTATCTATCACCTTTATTTGAAGTCTCTACTTCTATTCACAAGGTAACTCGAGACCTTGCTTAAGAGATTTGGGTCAAGTTTCATTCCAAGGAGCGGAATATCGGAATATGATAATTTATAAATAGTATAAATGGATGCCTTATGTGTTATTTAATATTTATTTAACTTGGTGTAGTTTAAAATTAACATTGATGCGTTAAGTGTCTGTCTTTTCACTAATATTAAACGGTGTGGTTTTAAAATCATGGTAAAGGTAAACTTGTTTTACAATGTTAACAAATTACAACCAACTACGTGTCAACGAACATTTCGAATGATTTGATAATTATGTCTGATTGATCGTGTGACAGTGTGTATGAATTAAATTTTATTTTTATTTGGGAGGGGATGGTATGAAATAACTTATTTATGTTTTATGCATGGGGGTTTTGTCTTGTTAGTTCAATAAAGACATACTAAGTTATTAATAACTGAATCAAGTTACTTCCTCTCATTTTTAGGTGTAGAAAGAATATGAGCAACTTGGTCCTATCTCTTGCTCCTAAGTTCACAAAATTGCAAACTCTAATCCTTCGTCAAGACACGCCACAACTAGAGGACAATGCTGTCGAGGCTGTTGCACAATTCTGTCGCGACCTGCAGATCCTGGACCTCAGCAAAAGTTTCAAGCTTACCGATCGTTCTCTGTATGCAATAGCCCTTGGTTGTTCTGATCTTACAAAACTCAACATAAGTGGCTGTTCATCCTTTAGTGACAATGCTCTTTCTTACCTAGCCAGTTTATGCAGAAAGCTGAAAATTTTGAATCTATGTGGTTGTGTTAAAGCTGTATCAGATAATGCATTACAGGTATGAGTATGATTGAAAATTTGACTATATTTTATTTTTGTCATAGAAATAGTTTATACAAACACATATGATACACACTTATGCTATAATCCCTCAATCAAGTTATTTATCCAAACAAGGCCTTAAGATGGTTATGAAGTAAGATCCTGTAAATAAACAAAATGCAGGCAATTGGACATCACTGCAACCAGTTACAGTCTTTGAATCTTGGATGGTGCGAACAAGTCAGCGATGTAGGAGTGATGAGTTTAGCATATGGATGCCCTGATCTTAGAACACTTGACTTATGTGGTTGTGTACTTATAACAGGTATTTTATTCGAAATTGCAGTACTTTATATGATTCTACTTATGTGCAAGTTTCATCTCCATGCTGTTCCTTATTTACTTGAGCTTAGTTTAGCATACATATGTATTCTTCAAACTCTTAGCAGTGTTATCAAATAGCGGCTAATACAGCGGAATTTGAACTAAATGCTATTGTTCCTCAATACGCTATGTAGTACAAAATGTTGTCAAATAGCTACTGTAGCATAAAAATATTTGAACAACACACTATTTTCCGCCATTCGCGATTGATAACACTAATCTCTAGATTACCAAAAGTGAAATCTTTAACTTGATGTTGTTGCCGCAGATGACAGTGTAATAGCCTTGGCGGATAGGTGTCCTCATCTGAAGTCCCTTGGACTGTACTACTGCAAAAACATAACAGACAGAGCAATGTACTCATTGGCACAAAGCAAAGTGAATAATAAGATGTGGGGATCTGTGAATGAAGAGGATGGACTTAAGACTTTGAACATTAGCCAGTGTACATCACTCACTCCATCTGCTGTTCAGGCTGTCTGTGACTCATCCCCTGCACTTCACACCTGCTCAGGAAGACATTCACTCATCATCAGTGGCTGTCTTAATCTTACATCTGTGCATTGTGCCTGTTGTGTCCGGCCGCACCGAGCTATAAACGCTTTTCCTCACTCAGCTCATTGAACCGGAAAGGTTTTGATGTATAAAGACACTTCAAGACAGTGCCTTGAATGGACTAGTGAAATGAGAAAATATTTACCTCTATTAAATGTTTATGTTGACGCTGTATATTATATGTAGAAGTACTTGAACTTTTATAGTTTAGAACATTTTGGATGTAAATATTAGTTTATTCAGAGTTTGGCTATGAACTTATGGTAAAATATCAGACATGGATTTTCAAAATTGTGTGGTTTTATGGAAGGATTTTAATATGATGTTAGATTTCTTTGATTTGGATTTTTCTAATGACAAATGAACTTCTTGGAATTGATGGAGCTGAATTTTTTTTTTCCTGGAGAAAATTGAGGGAAAATGGGAGTCATGTACTTGTATAAAGAAACTATAGCATATAGAAGGTTGCTCTATAGGCCTCCAGTTTGCTCAACCCATCAGAAGATAGTTTCCAACAGGTTCGTGCCATCCGAAGATATAGTTCCGATAAATTGAGAGACTTTTGAGAAAACATGAGGGGCCTATAGAGAAATTTCGTATAGCGTAGAAGAGACCATTTCACTACATATTGGGTTTTGGTGTTTGAGTTCTATAGCATCCCATGAGGCTATTGCAATAGCATGATTTATTCACACAGGAGAGAGGAGATTGAACGGAAAATTTTATGTCTCAGCAAAATTGAAGAGTTTTTATCTCAGCAATTCCCTTTTGCATGATCAGGTTGCCCTCTATTCCTGTCACAACCAAGCAAGTGAGACAGATGAATGGAAAGTAATATGTTTTTTTATTTCCATATTAATAGTAACACAGAATGAGTCAAATAATATATAACGAGATCGAGCAGCGTCTAGTCCTTTCATTCTGAAAGATTTTCAATACATCAATCAAATAGTTCGTCGTGAATTTCCAATCTCACCCTAAAGAGAAGTTCTATGAATCTTCAATTAGATGACAAACAAAAGCCGAGGAAATACGTGAACAATATGCGGAATTGACTGAAATTAACATTTGATCAATTGTTATGTAATTACAACAAACAACAAAATATCAATGATTTACACCATTGTCTTCACAAAACTACGTTCAGAGGGAATATAATGAGACAATTTCTTTCTGTATATCATCCAACAAAATATTGACATGGGCTGAATTTTGGTCTCAGATTCCATATGTCTAAATGGATCATTTGCTTTTGTAAACTATCTCCTCTTCATCATCCACGTCAAATGCGGGATTACAAAGGCATTTGAAGAGCCTACCGATACCCTGCAAAAGCAGAAACATTTACATATTTGTGTAATGGAAGTATCAACACCTATGAAAACACTGACATATAGATGCAAATTGTGAATGTAAACCTATCGTACCTGATTGAAAAAGGGAGTTCGATAGGTTAGCGCTCTATGTGATGATTCTTCGTCTGATGAATCAGAATCAACAGTGAATTTCTTCTTCAATGTTTCACCTTTTGCATTCTTTTCCTGAAAGAAGCATCACCTTATATCAGTTAATAGACGAAAAATAAGTTTCTTATCACTG
>Ga0099826_10004192_pt1 | contig 10046 bp, 10 predicted proteins | sample Mtrugardesep15_FD_76830 | JGI IMG/M metagenome (GOLD analysis project Ga0099826, IMG submission 76830) | Root nodule microbial communities of legume samples collected from California, USA - M. trunc garden sep15 | ecosystem: Host-associated > Plants > Roots > Nodule | place: USA: California...
AAAAATGAAATCCGTTTTTTTTTTTTCTTTTTTCAAAAAAAAAAAAAAAAAAAGTGAATTCCCCATTGAAGTACTTGTATGGGGGGTAGAGAGAGAAATAATGGCGGTGGGTATGGGGTAATCCTAGGTCTATCGCGCAAATATTCTTCGCCGGCTTTTGGGAGGGGTGGGGCTCCTGCCAAGGTGGCACGAGAGGGGGCAGGGGATTCTGGTTTTGCCTATTTACTGTGTTGGCAGCTTTGTTCGCTATAGGGAGGTTATTTAGGTGAGCGGTTTTCCCTTTGGTCACGTGAATGTGGCTCTTTAGTGTGGGGAAAGAGTTATAGGTTCTTCCTTCTCTGTAAGACTTTCTAAAATTCTCTTTGGTCTATTCTGGGTACGTCTTGTGTTCAGAATAGATTAGATTGTTTGATAAATCCTTTGATTTTCCGTTAAAAAAAATTATGGCAGATTTGCAGTTTTTATTAGAGAAAATTTTGGTTTTGAGCTTAAATCCATTACTGTTTCCCTCGCATGGAAAAACAAAAGTTTCATCCAAAACCAAAATCCCTAGGCAAAAGAACTCAAATCCCAAGGCTGTTTCCCTCCCTCTATTTGCAGTGTTCACTCCCTCTGTAAGCTCCATCTCTCTTTCTCTCATTTTCAATTATGTTTGCGTTGTACACTCCCTTCTAGTCCTTCCTTCCTTCACCGTTTCCCTTCTCCCTTATTCATTTTTTAATTTTGGTTTGCTCATTGTACTTGTAGTTACTTCTTTTTTAAGAAACTATATTGGTTTTGCTATCTATTTCTAAACTGAACCAAAAATAGTGGACTTTAGCTGGGGAAAAATAAACTCCTTCAAAAGCACTTAAACCTACACAATATGAATTTAACCTTAAGAATGTCATAATTTTAACAAATTAATTGATTACAAACTCTAACCCTACCTTCAACAAACACCAGACCATATTTAAACATGCCAGAGACAAAACAGAACTTTTTATGTACACTAGTACTAATAATAGGATAAGGGCAGGCTAGAGAATTGATCAACATTATCATTAATAATGAAAATATTGAAAGTATATTGTTATAGTTCCCCAAATGATAGCTGATCATTTCACTATGGCTCGAAGATTTATTTGATTCTGTACTACAGCATTTCATTTTACTAATAAGAACAAATAGAAACAAAGGTATAGGTTCTACCTCGTAACATTCTCCCGAATAATGGTTGGAGAAGAAATGTTGAACTCAAGAGAAGCTATTTTCGCTCTTAACTTTAGAGCCAAGCAAACAGCCAGAATCAAGCATTGATCGTCATATCATAAAGGAGAAGATAGATGCTGAAAACATATGTCTACCTTTTGTGACTTCTAGTCAGCAAACTGCAAATATCTTAACCAAAAGCTTGGAAAGACCCGTCTTTGAGCATTCGATAAGCAAGTTGGGTATAATAGAGTCTATGCACCAACTTGAGGGGTGTGTTAGGGAATCCGTGTGATTTATTTCCTTTGTAATTATTTCTAGGTGATTCTAGTTGTTTCTAGCAGTTTATTGTTATTTTTGTTTTTTCATTATTTCTCCTTGATTCTAGGAAGAGAATTGACTGTATCCTCTCTATGTAAACCATCTTTTTGCTGAGGAATAATGTATGGCATTGCCATTCACAAATATAATGAACAAGCTCATATAATGCTTGCCAACAAGAATGCCACAAATGATAAGAAAATTCCACTTTGTCTTAAAGAATCATTTAATGTGCTACTATAGTGTTTTATTTTACCAGCAAGAACAAATAGAAACAAAGGTATAGGTTGTCCTCTAACTTGTTGGTATCTTAATGGACATTTGATGTGTTGGAGCACGTGTTCGAATCCGCAATTCCCCACTTATCCACACCGAAAGTGTGTGATTCTTACCACTTAAAGTGAAGTGGTTTGAAACTTATTCGGCAGACAACTCTTTGGTTGATTTGGAAGGCTAGGAGTGACAGATGCTTGGGTCAGCTGCCGAGACTGTGGACGAGATCGTGGATAAAATTAAAGTGCTCTCATGGAGGTGGTTTCTAGGGAGACATGAAAATACTCCATGTATGTTTTACAAGTGGTCGTGGGACCCGATTGGCTGCTTGGAGAGGTATCGGATCTGCTGGGAATTCTCATGTGCAGGCACCATTTTTCTTTCGTAGAGTCTGTCATTTTCTGGTTTCAAGTCTTGTGGTTATTTGTAAATTTCATTTGTGTCAAGTGTTTCAATATGATTTTAGATAGTGTTGTTGGTAGTAAAAATCTTCTATTGTTTATAGCACTTGGTGTTAGCTATTTAAATATATACAGGTATCAATTCTCTGGAGGCATAAGGCTATATTGACATAAATTTTACAAACTTATTTACTGTCTAGCGAAGGAAATGGTAGGGAAAGTACACTTGTTTCTACTGTCGCCGGATAAATATGTTCTTATGACTCAATTGGATGGGGCACTTTGTTATGTAACCTTTACTAAGGCATTATGGTATCTAATTTAAGAACTGATGTTATGTTTGGATTTTCAGCTTGCTGGTAGTATATATATCTTATGCTTCTTGGTGGTGCCTTAATAAATTTTGACTTGTTCAAATCTGAATAAAGCCTCAAATCTATATGAATTAATCAGCTCACATCAGACACCAAAAACATGAATTTATAAAAGGTTGAATAGGGACTCTCATTCTACCATCATGCATGTGTTCTAATAACAAATCATGCCAGCCTCAGACCAGGGACCAAAATCACAGTAAAGTCATAGTATAAAAAAATATATATATCTTGTGCACCACCAAGGACCAAATAAGACCAACACTGTTACGCAGCTTTAAAAATAGCAAGGAAAAAACAATTCACGCACACACACTTCAAGCATTTCAAAACCAAGATAAAAGCAAGAGAAAAATTGCATTTTGAGCACATATAAGCGCAAGGGACTGCATTGAGAGTGGGACAGAGCAGCTATGTATGTCAACAACAGTTGCAAGGCAACAACAGCCTGCTGAAGCAACATAAAAACAACCGAAGGTAGTGGTAATGCAACGAAGGTTAGGGACGGCATGGCAACATGATGATGATCAACGATAACGATAGCAAGAGGGTGGCAACGCAGTTTGGCCCACGTCCCTTTTACTAATATATTTTAGTTTTTTCATTAAAATTCAACATTGGCCACATAGCACCATCTCGATGGTCTGATATTTATCATACGGCTAGAAAACTATGAAGGTTACTCTAAAGTTCCCACGTTAACGTTAGAGAATCTGCTTCCAAAGAAAATATACAATACTGGCACGAAAGTTTGTGGGCATGCTTGCAAAATCCATTTCAAGTAAAATGCTTGATCAGGAAATAAAACACAAAAAAGAAAAGTCGAAGATGTTAGCACATTATTAACCACAAACAGTAACGTTGAATTAAAAATCTAAAAGAAGAACATAGTATTTCTTATAAAAATTAACAGAAGCATGTTCACTATATTGAAGAAACTTATCAATGCACCAACACTGTGAGAATGACAATTGAACAATTGAATCGGAAAAAAAAAATGACAATTGAATAAAAATAAATTATGAAATTGGAATATTATCTTGTCTTAGCTATCCAACCCTCTAACAAACTACTTATTCCACCATTTCTAGCTTTCTAAGCTTCCTTTGTTTGTATAGGCTTGACCCTGAGAAAGGAATTTGGAGGTATAGGCTTTCTTCATCTTTATGGGTTTAATTTGGCTATGCTAGGGAAAGAAGGTTGGAGACTACTCACTAACCAAGATACTATAGCTTCAAGAGTTTTCAAAGCTAGGTATTTTACACATTGTGATATTTTGGGGGCTAGTTTGGATCATAACCCAAGTTACGATTGCCGTAGTATCTATACTAATACTTCACAGGTAGTATTCAAAGGTAGTTTGAGATGGTGAGTTGGGAATGGTCAAAAAATAAATGTATGGAGGGACCCTTGGCTTAGATCAAAGGACATCCCCAATGTGAGCAGCCCCATGGTAAACGTGATGGAAAATCTGAGGATTTGTGACATAGTGGAACACAAATCAAATCAATGGAACATGGATTTGCGCTATCAATTCTGCAGCAATACGATGTTGAGCTGATTTGGAAGATGCCGAGGCTTATAATCAATCAAAATGATCAACAAGTTTTGGGAGAATGCGGAGTGATGGGATTTTATTAAAGGATATGTTGAAGTGGCATAAGGATGCGCTGAACTGATATTCAGAATTTTGATCAAATCCGATCACCTATCATATTCCGATTTCTTGAAATGTTGGATATGCATCAAAAGAGTGATTTTGTTACAATGCTTTGGTGTTTGTGGAAAAGGCGGAACAAGAAAACATGGGAGGATGCAGAGCGAGAACCTTCTGTCAGACTGGTGAGGGATTTCCTGCATAATTGGCAGCAGGTCCTCCAGCCCACATCAGATGCTTGTAACATATCAAATCAGCAAGCCATTTGCAAATGGTGTAAACCGAACGCAGGAGAACTGAAATGCAACATGGATGCTATGATCTTTCCGGAACAGAACCAATTTGGAATCAGTATATGCATTTGCAACGACCGTGGTGAATTTGTTACTGCTAAGACGGCAGTGTTTCTTGGTGTTCCATCAGTTCATGAGGCGAAAGTGTGCGAGCTGGGTTTCGACAAGGTGTCAATTGAACTGGATGGTAGGCCGGTGGTTGACGGCATCCTGTCTAAGTCCAATCACCAAACTGAATTTGGTTGTATTTAAAATCAATGTCAATTCTTTCTTAGTCGGTATCCAAATTTGGGTGTAAGTCACTAAGTTGTATTCGGAAACAGGCTAACTTTGTCGCTCATAACCTTGCGCAGGCGTCACAGGCTCACAGCTTTATGTATTACGCTAGTCCCTATAATTTTTATTCTATTGATGAGTTAGTTCTGTGACTGTTAAAAGAAAGAGTTTGTGTTCTGATCTTGTAAATAAACTTAATATAAACTACATATTGCACCAAAGAAGAAGGGAAGGAAAAGCTGTAATTAATTTCCCTTACCTTTTCAATTATAGGTTAAAACACCTAATTAGTTTTTCAATTCTAGGTTCGAAAATTGGCATAACAGAATTTGAATATTTCTATTTGGATTTTCAATTTTTCATAATGTACGTAGTTCAATTCTAAAGTACTTCATTTGCAAGGGACAAAGTAATTCATGGGTATACGGTGTATGTGATGCAGGTGATATTGTAATGAATGGTTGTATCAAGTAGCAACTAGAAGGTGACTTGTACAAAGCTCTATGTAATGCAATTTTCTACAAAAGAAGAAAATTATATATAATACTTCAATCAAGTTATATAATACTTCAATCATTTCATCTGGACTGACTCGCATATAAATAAAAAGGCAAGTTAAGAACACATAACGATGCAGGAGACTGTATCGAGAGTGGGAAAAAGCAGCTACGTATGTCCACTACAGTTGCAAGGCAACAACGGTCTGCTGCAGCAACGCAAATAGTGGACAGAGAACGGTACTCTAACATTAAAGCACTAACGTTAGAGAATTTACGTCCAAAAGACCCACAATACTGGCACAAGGCATGCTTGCAAAATCTATTTGAAATAAAATGCATAATCAGGAAATAAAACACAACGAAAAGTATAGCTTAAATACTACAAATTAGAAGGAGTTTCCCACTAACTTGTATAATGGGGCTAAAAAACCATATTAATAATCTTATCAGAGATTTGAAATTACTCTCTGAATTCAATTAGTATCATGTGAACAATCTCAAAATAAATACTTTATTATATCCACAAATCAAAGAATTGTTCATGAAAGGTCTGTTAAAAGGTGTTAAAACAAACTATAAGCCACAAACAGTAACAATGAATTAAAAATTCCAAATCACCAAAGTAATAAGGTGCTGCAGAGATTAAAAAACCACTTCAGTATTGATACCTAAAACTAAACCAAAACATGTTAACTATCCAAAAGAAACTTATCAAAGAATGGACACTGTGAGAATGACCATTGAACAAAAATCAATCATGAAAGTCCAAGAATATTGCGTACTAACTATCTAGCATTCAAACTAATTCTACTAATATTCCACTTTTTCTGCCTTTCCATGCTTCCATTACTTCTGCCTTCTAACCAGCCAGTCTTTTCATAAGGTGAACCTGCAAAATAAGAAAAATTCAAACTTAGAAACTTTAGAAAATATAATATCATCAAGGTTTTAGTTTTTAATTTGCAATTTGTAGGAATTGAGTTCTAAATATCAACACAATGAACATTTAGCACAGATAATTATTAGGAGGGATGCAAAATCCATTACAATTTGCAAGAAAGACCTTCATTACATGGAGCACATATTGATATATAAATTAGGAATTTAGGATGTTAGAGATATAGAAAACAGAAACAAGATAGACACATGAATGAAACAGTTACATCTCAACTACAGAAACTATTATTACTTCTTTAACACAAGCATAAGAAAAACTTGCAAAGCGGTAAAAGATTACAAATTTGTGAAGGCAGGGCAGAGCCTTAAAGAAAGCGGGAAACTCAAACACTAACTCAAGCACAACAAACCCACCAAAACATATTCACTATCCAAAAGAAAATTATCAAAGTACAAACACTGAGAATGACAATTGAATAAAAATCAAAGATGAAAGTAGAAGAATATCGGGTACCTTGCTTGGCTTCCACTACCTGTGCCTTCTAACCAGCCAGTCTTGTCATAAGCTGATGTTGACCTGCAAAATAAGATATATTCGAACTTAGAAACTTTATAAAATATAATATCATCAAGATTTTTGTTTTTAATTTACAATTTGTCGGAATTGAATTCTAAATTTCAACACAATGAACACTTAGCACAAGTAATTATCAGGAGGGATGCAAATTCCATTACAATTTGCAAGAAAGACCTGCTAAAAAGAGAAAGCTGAAAATGCCAAAACAACGCTCCAATACACTACAGAAACGCCACCCACCCACCCCCTATCCCAATACCCCTTAGCCGAAGCACAACCAAAATAGAGAGGAAAATACATTCATGTTGCATACATGACAGAAACCTGAGTCTTACATCACCAAATCACACAACAGAAGCTAGGATGCGGCTCCACACTTCTAAAGCCCAGGAGAAAAAAGACACGTCACGTGATAAAGTAAAGCCAACCACCAAGGACCTCAACAACCGTGATATAACAACCATCAGAACTCAATACAGATTAGCCCTGCTTCTACTAGATTATCATAACAAACATCCAAAAGGAACCCAGGATGATTCATAGAAAGGACATGGCTAGGATAACAAGCCACCCTCCTTATGTACCATCGCCAAGACAGAACTTTGACTCTATCCACTATATCAGCCACCTTCTAAACATTATTATTAAATAGGTGCTCGGTCTAAACTTCCAAATCGACCAAAGCACCGTGTCCCAAATTAGCTTCAGCCTCTTTCTAGTGTTTTTACATTTACCAAACCCAACAAACGTAGCAAAGAAAGCGAAAAAGTTCAGCGGTAAAAAAAATTACAGCCCAACCATCTCCCGACCGCAGACCAAATTTCATAAGCTCACTAGTATTAATGTACTTATTTTTAACAGCCAAATATTGATAGAATACAAATCCAAGCACAAGGCATATACCCAGATTTGAAACAAAATGGTAAAAATTCACCACTGCACTAGCAGTGTGAAAAGTTAAACCAAAATTAAACAAAAACTGAAAACATGGAATAAGTACCAGCCCTCTACACACAAGAAACCAAATCAGCAGCCAAGAAAAGCTAAAAAAAAACATAACAGAAGCGTAATAACACAGCAACAGCCCCCGATAGCAGACGAAAACCAGAAACAGCATACAAAGTACACAATTTAATTGAAAAACTGTGACAATCAAAAGGACAGCAGACATAAACACCTCTCTACAAATAGCACCAACAGCCTAATCCGCACTAGTAGTTTTAATACAAAATTTGCATATGTTAATTATTTAGAATAATTAGGTCATGAAACCTGCAACATATAAGCCGCAATCATTGCAGGCTAAATCATATTCATACATTATCATCATCATCAAGAATAAGGAACAATATTCAAAGTAAACTCATATAATGCTTTCTAACAAGAATGCCAAAAAAGAAAAAAGGTATAAATATAGATTATACCTTGCACCTTTCTCCCGAATAACGGTGGGAGAAAATATATCAAACTCAAGAGAAATTAGTTTATTCTTGGCTTTAAAAGTTAGAGCAGGTTTCACATCCGACATAATCTCCTCAATCGTAGCCTGCACTTTCTTAATCTCCTTCTCAAATACACCTTTAATCATCTCTGAGTTTTGAAGATACTCCGCAAAAGCCTGATCAGATATATTCTCCTCTGAACAATACAATTGTATCTTCCTTACTTGCAACTCCCCAAGAAGCTGTTCTCTTTCCTCCCTTATCGATTCGAGACTATCATTGAATATTTCCTTCAGTTGTTTCTGCGTAGCTTCAAGCTCTTTAACATATGTTTCATTCTCACGTATCAATGATTCCAGTTTATGCAACCAAACTGCTCCAACAAAATAGCCTTTGAGTTCTTGAATCAAGAACGAAAAGATTTCAACATGCTTTTCCACCATATCAAGAGGAGTAGTTTGGGTTAGTTTCTCAAGCATTTGGTTAAGATATCCAAATGCTAAAAATTGAGGAGTTTTGTCAAAATATTTTGACATGATATCACGTTGAATTCTTAGACGACGATCATCGTAGTCAGCGCAGATAAACTTTGCAATAGTTTCAATCTGGTTTGGAGTGAAGGGATGATCAAATTCATCGGTTATGGTTTGGAGTTCGTTGAAGATGTTCTCCTTGGCTTCATCGTTGCTACTAGTAGTAGCCATTGAAATGGAGGCGCGGGCGCAGAGAGAGAGAGAGAAACGGTTAGGGTTAGGTTAGGTCGGTGAAAACTGAAAGCACGTAGTAGGTTGCTATTTATATTAGAAAGGATACTTGATCAGATTGCAAGCTACCATTTTCAGCATACACTTAATAATATGAACATTTTATTATAGATGAAAACCATAGTATATATTACCAGAACAGAATCATTATTATTTATTATTGTAAAATGAAAAAGGTAGAGACTCATTTTTTTTCTAAAAAAGGGTCAAACACACAATCATTTATTGCGTTGTATAAAGTATGAAATGATGACACGTAAGATGAAATGCAACTAGTTAAAACCAAAAATACATTATGCGATTGGGAAACAGTTTTTGACTTTGTGCATAAACCATAGCAAGTGTAGGGTCGGTTCAATATTTTCTCATACTAGTAAATGACCCTTTTTTTCGAAGACAGTAGTAAATGAGACTAATATTTTCTCATTCTAGTAAATGACACTTTTTTTCGAAGACAATAGTAAATGGGACTAATAAGTTTTAAAATTGAGGTATTAATCATTTTGATTCTTGAATGTATAATGAGTTGACACAATAATCTTTGAATGTATCGAATTTTCAAAATAATTTTTGAATGTGCATTATGTTAGTCAAACGGTTCCTTACGTTATAATATTTTGTTAATATTGTCATATTAATCGTTCAATATATTTACTGTCATATCAATCCTTATAAATATTTGTTTATTGTCATATTAATCCATATATAAAAAACGTTAATGTCAATATTAAAGGACTATTTTAACGTCAGATACTATTTTGACTAACGACATGCATAATCAAAAACTATTTTAAAATTTTGATACATTGAGGGACTATTACAACTTTTAAAATATGAGGTTTTTTTGTCTCTAAATGTGACCTCTTTGTTTATAAAACCTAATAAAAAATAATATTTAATCTAGAAATAATAATGATAATTTTTTATTAGTTGGCCTAAAGCTAGGATTTTTAGTGAACTTTTGGCCGGCCGGCCTTGAATATAAGGATATAGGGTCTGTTTGGATTCACTTATTTCATTTTATCTATTGACATAAGTTTTGCGAGCTTGTATGGAAGAATTTATGAAAATAGCTTATGA
>Ga0099826_10004193_pt1 | contig 10046 bp, 5 predicted proteins | sample Mtrugardesep15_FD_76830 | JGI IMG/M metagenome (GOLD analysis project Ga0099826, IMG submission 76830) | Root nodule microbial communities of legume samples collected from California, USA - M. trunc garden sep15 | ecosystem: Host-associated > Plants > Roots > Nodule | place: USA: California...
TATATTTTTTTTAATTTTTTTTTTTTTACGAAAAAAGAAAAGACTGTAACGAACAGGCCCATAATTCATTGTAAATTTTTCTTGACATATTTGTGTCTCATTCATCATTAACTCGGCTTTCTTTTTCAATGGAAAGTGTATCCTACATTTTAACTTATACCGTTTCATATCAATGACAACGTCATTTCTTCCCCTGGCTGGGCCATTACAATAGGATCAAGAATTACTTTTTTTATCTCGTGCAGGGAAAATTGTTCGTTCTCCTAATGGTGTGATGCATGGGAAAAGTTCTCTGGTTTATTATGACGAGAAAGGAGAAGATGGATTACTTGCTGGACTACCAAAGTAGGTTTTAATTTTTATTACTTTTGTATTTAATTTTTGGGAAGCATTATCTGTTGTTGCCTTTTCTTTCATACAAAATGTCATATAGTTTACTTTACAGTTGATTTATGGTTTTAAATTACATTTGTGGTCGTGATTGCGTAAAATGCATTTATATTGAGGTAAAATGCGGTTGATGCAACCACAACTGCGATATCATTGCGGATATCTCAGAAATCCCTATATTGCGGCCACAATTGCCGTTGTGTACTGCAATTTAGAACTATAACTGGTTTAGTAGTCGGCAGCTTGTTCCGTTAATTTTTATATGCTTTTGAGCTCTGATATAATTTGGCTTCATCAATTTTATATCATTTGCAGTCCTTTCTTGGCTGGAAGATATCACAGCCTTGTAATTGAAAAGGAGAGCTTTCCTGATGATGAACTTGAGGTAACAGCATGGACTGAAGATGGTCTGATAATGGCTGCTCGTCACAAGAAATATCGGCATATCCAGGTAACAACTTATCTTCCTGTTGTACTTATCTGTCATGATAGGGTCCAAGAAAGGGTCGGATCCGATTTTGGTCTACTGTAGGTTGTCTTAACATGCATTTATAATAGGCTTGTTTCACAACTCAAATCTTTGACCTTCATGTAACACTGACACTTCAGATCAAAAGTGTGTCTAGTGTCTTAACACAAGTCAGTGTCGTGTCGGACACTGACATGACACCGATAGACGCCGTTACATGCGATTACTATTATTTTCTTAAATTATTATCAGTGTCTACATAGTACATATCTATATCGTATCCGGTGTTCATGTTTGTGTCATACTGTCAGTGCTTCATTCTACTGACACAACGTCTCCAACTGTTGCATCAAGATTCTCCCTTAAATGAAATCAATATTCAATAAGTGATAATTTTCTATTATTAATGTCGATGTAAAATACCTTGGTCTTAATGATTAGGTAATTTTATCATTACATAAAAGGAAAAAAAGTCCTGTTATAATCAACTGGAAGCATCGGAACTTGGAGATTATTGTATTGAACTAGTAGATTAACTGGTTAAGTTACAGCATAAACTTAACTTCATTATTGATATGTGGTTTAATTAAGTGATAAATCTTGTCATATTTTTTTTCTGACCTTCAATAAAGGAATCTTAATCCTTTACTCAAATAGTCAAAATAGTTGAACTTGGTTCGTTATTGATATGCGGCTTGGTTAACATCTTCCATAGAAGCTACACCAGTATACCCTGTTGTATTCGACTTTATTACTTTTGAGAACCATGTTATTCTTCCTCCTTTATTGGCTGGCACTTGCTGTAGAACAAATTTAATTTCTTGCTTTGTCAAAATGAATCTTAGCAGTTTTCATTATCCTGTCACATATCTTATCTTTCACATTGTTTTGTTTGTGGCTTTATAGTACAAAATCTTAGCATTCAATGATCTTGGTTTAAAGAGTTGGAATCTTAGGGTCTGGACTGTTTACTTTCTGACAGCGTTTTCAGTTTTTACTTTGTATGTGGATGATTGAACAATTTCAAATGACATTTGGTTATTGATTTTCCTTTTTAACTGTGATAAAGAGAAGACGGAAGGTAAATAGGGAGAATGCATTTCTGGAAACAATGGAAACGGTGTTCCAAAAATAGTCAATCTATTTTCATAAAATATTCCATAATGTCTACTTTGATGTCGATTTACAATCAAACTGAAAGCTTCACCACAATAATTCTAGTTAGCAGTAAATAATTGCGTTGACTATAAGTTCATCCTTTTAACTTTGAACTTGCAATTTGTCTTCCTTTTCTCACATACTAAACTTTTCATTTGTTTGCAACTACAGGGTGTTCAGTTTCATCCAGAGAGCATCATTACCCCTGACGGCAAGACGATTGTCCGCAACTTTGTGAAGCTTATAGAGAAAAAGGAAGCTGCTCGTTCTTGAAACAATACTTCATTAATGCTGAATTACTGCTCGAAGTTCATTATACCAATTAGAATTAATAAAAAAAAGAATAATAGTTAACTTATTTGTCAACTAGTTTACCATTCTGAATCAAATCATGGCAGGGGAAAGAAACTTGGCTGATACATAGAATTTCCCTTAAATCTATAGGAATTGTTGAGATGACACAAGTGTATCTTTCCTCTCATATATGTGATAATCTTTTAGTACTTATCAGTTGCCTTTTGACCTATTCTATACATATTTTACTTCCATTCAATCATATAATGTGGACAGAAAAAGAACACAACATGAGATTCTGAACCTGAGTTGAATAAGAAGGTTCTAAAAGTTGCGAATTTGAGTTAATATGCTCAAAGGAATTTCAGCAACAAATTATATATGTTTTCATTACTTTATTTGAAACACTTTATTATTAGTCCATTTTTTTAAAATAAAATAAAACTAAATCATTTTAATAAAAAAAATTAACATAGTAAAAATGAAGTCTATGTTACTAGCTTGGGGATTTGCGGATTCGACTGCCTGATTCGAGATGAAAATGGTGATTTTCTTTCTGCTGTTTGCTGACCGAAGAATCACCATCTGGAAGCACTCACAGCGGAGTGTATTGGTGCTGAAATATTAGGGTTTTTTCTTCGCAAAGTATCGAGGTACACGAGTTGTGTCTTTGAAGCTAGCTAAGAGTGAACTAACTGTCCTTGGCCTAAACTGAAAAAAGTTTAGGAAGTATCATTTTCCACCCCTAATATGTGTTCGGATGTATACTTTTTAAATACCATAGTTTAATGCCTTCCAGAAGTATAATTCTAGACACATGATTTTTTGTTTGAAAGTATACTTCCCTTCACATTTGATTTTTCGACTTTCATCATATTCATAGGAATGAGAACAAATTAGTTCACATTTTAGTTGGCTTGTCTTACATAGCTCAGCATGAATTTGGTTGTGGATGAGGTCCCCATTTTCCTATTTCTCCATTTGGATGAATAATTAGAAATTGATAATAAGAATTTGGTTCATTTAGTCCATACAAGAAACTGTGAGAAGGGATAGTGATAGGAGGAAGAAATGGATGATGACATAAGAAGAAGGCATTGTGAATGAAGATGAAGAAAATGGTATTATTTGTGTGCTTTGATAGTTTAGGCTTTAATCATACTCATAGGAATGAAATATTTACCCAAACAAATCAGTCCACATTTTAGTTAAGCATGCCTTATCTAAGCTTAGGAGAAATTTGGTTGCATGAGGTCCCCCCTGCTCTTATTTCTCTTTTTGTATCTGATTTGAATGGTTGTAGTTTCCAGTTTTCAATATATGAGGGTTTTTTTTATAAAGAAAATGGTTTAATTGAATCTTTAAAATTTAAATGATTAATTACATTGATTTATTTTTTTACCATTAATCGATTTAACCAAATGATAAGGGATTGGACCTCTTAAATAAGTTGTATGGTTCAATCTTTGACTGTTGCATTTAGTAATATACGACTCGTAAGGAATGTAAATGATACTAAGCAATTAGACGGTAAGTATAACAGGTTGAAGAGCCATTGAATGTAAATACAAAATAATTATATTTAATTCTAGCAACCAAAACTTGAAGGAAATATTCCTTCAAAAAAAAAAAACTTGAAGGAAATATAGGATCTAGTAAATCAATTTCATTAGGACCAAGTTTATGTTTGGGGTGTATTTTTTCTTTTATACACAAAAAATTGCTTATATTAGGTAAAGAGAAAAGAAAGACAACAAGTCTAACAAAAGGAGGTCAATTTGAACCTACGAGCGGGAATCCTCGCGAAAACTACCCTATTTTATTAACACAAGATCCTTTTTTTAAATCTAAAAAAAATTACAAATACGATATCTTTCGATCATACATATCACGTTACTTTAATTTCTATTTTTCATGAAAAAATTCAAAGTAGATTAAAATTCCTCACAATATAATATACAATTTACAATTTTTTTTAATGTTAATGGATTCCCACTGAAACGTATGGAGATCCATGAAGATGAGAACAAAGAAGAAAATCTCTCCATAGCAGCACTTCATGTCTTGTCCCATTGGCATCCACAACACAAGAAGTATAAGGAGGGGTTTTCTATCAAAGTTTGGTTTGACTCTTAATTGTGAGATGGGCTAAGTAATGGGCTACTCCATTGGCCTCAGACCAACATGACAAAAAGATGAAAATTATTCAGGAACCCATCACCTAGTCTATATACCCCCAATAATTTCTATAAATTCCATTTTTATCATCACATTTTTCATTATGATATTTTGAAAAATATATGATTTTTTACATTTTAAAAAAGCTTTAACATAAATAAACTTTTCACAATCAATTATAATCTATTTGTGCTTCTAATGGCTTAAAATTTAGGCTAATTTTTCTGGGATATTCTCATACTTTTAAAAATGTATTTGTCCCTTATTTTTCTTCTTCGTTTCCTTATACCAAATAATACCCCGTCTATGCAAGGTTCAAGGTTCAAACCTCGGCCACCATCCAAAAAAAAAAAAAATCCAAATATTTCCCTCTTATCACATTATATCGTTATCTGTTTATTTATTCTCACTTTCTTCCCCAATCACACTTTTTTCTGATCAATCAATCACACATTTCGAACGTAAACTAATGGTACTTTTTTTTTGGAAGGAAAACCAACATGATACATTAGTTGTTGAACATTAAAAGCATAGTTATTTTTTCTTTTTCAATTACTAATCTTTCTGTCAAAGGTGATTGCTTGTATTTTAGGCAAATGATTTTATGTTGGGTTACAAAAGAGATTATTTTAAATAACCCCTTTAAAAAATTAACACACAAATACCCAATTTTTTTTGGTGGTGGGCCCCTTTAACCAACATGATACTTTTTCTTTTTGACAAAACCAACATGATGCTTGATTTTCAAAGTTGGGACATTTCCAACTAAAGACGGATCATGTAAGTCACCAAGTGAAAGAAAATTCATGTGAACTTGAAAAATTGGAGATCTAATTGAGTAAGTTCCTTTGATTTTGAGGTTGATGATATAAAGTGTAAAAGTGGTGAGAGCAATGGTTAAACCAATCATGCAAGTTGTTAAAGATGTGGTGTAAAAAATTAAGGTTTAGATTAGCACACAGTTTCTAATCTCAGCTGTTCATTTCAGATTAAACACTTGAGATTGAAAACTGTGTGTTTTTAGTTAAAATAATCATGACCGTCCAATTGTGATCAGACAGTTGTAATTGATGACAACACCCTGTTGTAATAGCAGGGAATCCTGTTCCGATAAAATGAGTCAAGGAAAACAAACCAACTCATTATAAACATGGTTAGTTAAGGTTTCGACCCTATCATTTAAGTTGGCATGCTCCACTCAATCCATCATAAACAAAGCAATGAAGCAATTTGAATTGACATGTCAAGTCGATTTAAAGTTAAATAAAAATCTTTTTTACATATTTTTTTCGTAAATAATTTGGCTTATTTTCTTGCTACAACCAAGTATATTTAAGGTTTTATCAATCATGTAATAATAATTGTTGGATTACGTTTAATTTTAGTGGACTAATTTTAAAGATTTTTCTATTTTGACATGTCAACTCACCTGAAAATCTATGTGTTCTATTTATTTATAATTTGTTATTGACATCAACAATCTATGAAGTCCAATCCACCAAAGTGTCGAGGGGTGATGAGAGATTCAACCCACCTATCTAAGTTGGACAACCCGGTTCCATTTTAGACGAGATGTTGGGAGGGCAGACAAAAACGGAATGGATTGTCCCATTTTACCACCTTAGCTAAAAGAGGAGCATATCATTCTATGCCATGAATTTCAAAGGTCTGTCTATTGTTGATTCTCTTAAGGGTTTAACCATGGATCCTTGACTTTTACTAGTCATAACCAATTGTTTCTATTTTTTTAAACTCAAGCGCATCTTATATTATCTATTTCAATCCCTATTATTTTTGTGTATGTAGAAGGAGTGACAAACTCCACTTAAAAACTCACGAACACATGAATAAAAGATCCCAAATTTAAATCTAGGTAACAACAAAAAATGGACTAACAATTTCGATATTCTTTTTGAATTAAATCTTACACACCACAATTTAGTATCAATTTTGTTTTGAATATCAAGGACAACAAAAATTAGGTATAGAATTTTGTGACTCCTATTCTCTCTCTCCTACCAAAAAATTGTTATATGTATTTTATTTTTAGAGAGGTGTTATATGTTTCTGTTAATTTACTGACATAAGAGGGTTGAATTTATGGGAGAAGCTAGCAGTCTCTCTTTCTCCCTCATAATCTTTTGCGGTGGTCAATGGACCATTGTTTGAAATTTTATTCTGTTGATATATAATGAGCTTTGATTGAGATAACGAAAAGTCATATTGACATTGATTAACGTAGTGATTATTCCTTGTCTTTGTGAATTGTGATCACAAGTCAAATATAAAAATTTATTGCAGGCTTACTGTACTACTAGTGCCCATTTTGAGAAGTTAATTAGGATGCAACCACTATAGACTTTCCCTCAGTAGTTGTTTGTTAGTACTACTTGTTTTAAGTGGTTTCACCATGGATGCATAGAGTCTAAGGTATTGTTTAAGAAACTCGCAAAAAAATTTATCTTAAAAATAAAAGTTGAACACGTGTAAAAGTCATCTTTTTTTAAAGAAACATGTGTAAAAGTCATAACTACACAATATAAAAGTTATTACTAGTTTCGAATACTTAAACCATATCCTAAGAACATTTTTATTTTTTGAAGGACATTTTATTTTTTGAAGGACCATACCCTAACAACATTTATTAACATTTTTCATTTTTAATTGTTAATACCTATCTTTAAGGGTATTTATAGCTTCGGATGATTCATTCAACTAGTTGTCAACAAACTTAGATTTTATCTGAACTTGTTGAAGTTCTGATCCAACTGAACGAACATTTAAGACTTTTATGTGTTGATCTAAAATGGTTTCAATTCTAAAGAAAAATAGTTTCAATTTAGTTGAAGTCTTAAAATTTAGCTTTAAGTATATGAATTTTTATTAAATAGAATCACATTTAATTATTATTATTATTATTATTATTATTATTATTATTATTATTATTATTATTAGTGTTGTTATTATTATTATTATTAGATTTGGTTTGACAAAAAATACACATTTTTGACCTAACTAAAATGAATGAAATTTGGCTGGACCAAGGCTGACCAAAATCGACCTAACCCAACTTATGAACACCCTTGCTTTTTTCAATCCAGCTCCTAATTATTTTTTTAGCATTACTTATTGAGTAAGCATCCATTTTTGTTCTTGAATGCACCAATTGATGTCATCACAATCTTTTCTTTTTTGTCAACTAGTTTAGTCGTTAAAAATTCATCTCTCAAGATGATTAAATGTTGTGTCCGAGGTTTGAACCCGTCACTATATATATATATATATAATGTTTGTACCAACTGAGTTAAACTCACGAGAACCGTAATATTTAAATGCATCAAAATTACAAAAAAAAATAAAATTATAAATGTATGCTCCCATAATTTTATTTGAGAAAGAGAAATTATGTGTTATTTTATAAAATTATCCTTCATTAACGATATGAGAAAGATAAAGTAAAAAACTGAAACAAGAGAACGACGAAAAAGACAATATAAACTGGGTGACAAAACTCATTGAAGCAATATAATTACGCCGCCACCATGAATGTAAATCAAAAGCTAAGTGCTTTTGTTACGTTTTCAACCACCAAAAAACTACAATTATCACTCTCTTAGGTAAGTGTTGAAGAGATGACTCCTTATGCATCCGAACATTTATTTCCTCCTAAATAACTCAAACACAAGGCATCCAAATCAATTGAATTTTTTTTTTGGTTACTTCCAAATCAATTGAATGCAAAGCCAAATCCTTTTAAGAAACATTCCTAAACTACCAAATTGAATAAGATGATCAAAAGACGCTTCACACCGAGTGAATTCTTAAAGTGTGAGTGTGTTGCAAACTTCAAAGTACAAACTCTATTTTCTACACCCCCAATATCAGTTTGAAAGTATCAGAAAATTCTATCAAATTTTATCAAAATAATTTGTACCGTTAGGATGCACACTTAAACAAAAATGAAATGTTTTTTATAGTAGCAAGTGGGAGAAAACAACACCAATAATATTGTATCTATTGGCCTGGCCATAAAGATCCCTAACTGCCCAATTCAAATTTTCAACCAAGTCTACATGCCAGAAGACAAAAACCATACAAGATAAAAAATGTAAAGAGAGAGAGAGTAAGAAAATTTGGTCACTATTTAATGAAAGCATCAGTAAACTAAGCAGTTGCAACATTACTACTGCAGCATTTGTCACACTCACCTTGACTTTGGATTCCAATTAGATTGACAAAATGCCAACATTTCATGTCCTTAAGCTGACAAAATCTGACCTTATCAATTTTAAAGCCAGTCCAATATATTTCAGTACAGTCCTAAGCTAAAAAATATTCAACAACTTGCATCATTGCTTTCATATTGGATTGGATAACTAGTACTAGTAGCAATAAAAATAATCCACACCAAACTTCAAGCAAAATAATAGTAAGTACTATAGTTTATTAAAATCATGAAGTGTGTCTAAATCCTCAATTCAAGCAACAACAAAAACAATGAAATCATATTTTATGATCTAAAATATAAACAAATTTTAACTAACTTCAATGATATTATTATTCCTACAATACCCTTTAATTAATAAATTTATTTTATAATAAGTTTTTTATTCTCATGGAACAAATGTTCATGAGAGAAAATTTAGAGAATACAATTTGTTTTTTATTACTCCCTTTGGTCCTATTTATAAGAGAAGTTTAAGTCAACAAAAATCAATGTATTTGGTTAAAAATTGGATCAGATACATCAATTTTTGTTGTCCCAGATATCTTTTATAAATAGGACTATTTTGAAAGAATGAAATGAGATCAAATATTTGTATTAAAGGATGCAAAGTAATTCAATTTATAGATTAGATATGACACAGAAAGGTTACATAAATCATCATAAGATTCAATTTATAATAAAAATAGACCACATTAAATGATAAAATTACCTAATAACCTAAAGAGATGGTGAACTATACAGTAAGTAATAGTCCTCCAGCATTAATTAATAATCATATAACTATTATGGACTTGTATGCTCAATCCCCTCTTATCTCTATACACCAAAATGAAAGGCAAAAGAGATGATGATAACATATTTCTTGTATGACAAAATCTTCATATTGTAACATATTTGTTTTAGTGCATGTTTGATTGGACATTGATATTCGCATAATCATGGTACACCGTAATTTTACAAAAACACGATGCCACTGATTTTGTCGAACTCGTTCTGAATCCAAACATGCACTAAAACGAAGTAACTTTGTTTTGGTGGTGTCTCTTTCCACGGCGGTGCCGGCCATTACCAAATGTAACAGGATCAAATTTCCTCAGCCTTTCAGCTTGTCGCAAATCGATCACACACTCTGGTAGAGGGACTTTGTATCTAGTTTTGTCATAACAGTAAGAATATGTCATGTGCTTCAACCTAAAGTTGTCCATTTTGATTTTTTCAACTTGTGTAACACCAGAAGGAACAGTTTCTGAACTTTGAGCACTGTCACACTTGGTCACATGCTCAATAGGATCAACTGCACAACCATGTAGGACAAAGTCAGAGAATTCA
>Ga0099826_10004194_pt1 | contig 10045 bp, 6 predicted proteins | sample Mtrugardesep15_FD_76830 | JGI IMG/M metagenome (GOLD analysis project Ga0099826, IMG submission 76830) | Root nodule microbial communities of legume samples collected from California, USA - M. trunc garden sep15 | ecosystem: Host-associated > Plants > Roots > Nodule | place: USA: California...
CATTCATCTGTTAAGCACACACATTAAAATTGTATGCTATGTGTCCAATCTGATCAGGTTTTTTGTGTGCATGCTATTTTTTTAGTATGCCTTATTGGTTGGATTATAGAATATTAAAGTTCAAAGTAGTCAAGTCAATTTTGTATTTTATTTATCACTCATTTCAACTAGACCATAGTGTTTCTTTGCTATAACCTGTTGTATACATCTGTTTTAATCGTAAACCGAACAAAAATCTAGAGTTGATCATAGTGCAAAAATAATAGAAGCTTCACTTGAAATTTGTAGTCCAAACACACACAATCTTCAATGATATTTTTTTTAACGTGAAAAATAATTATATATAGTCAAATTAGAGAAGTACAATTAGTACTTAACCCACTAAATGGGGAGAAGTACAAGGGGTACTTTGACTCAACAAAAAACAAAAATAACACCTGAACAAGAAGGCAAAGTAACAGATTCGAAAACCACTCATAATACATGCATGCAACGTCCCCATTCACTCCTAGCTAGAAGCCACCACCAAGAGGTAGCTTTATATCATTGACTAATTCCTCAATCTTTAGATTCTTGCCGGAAAAGATAATTCTATTCCTCGCCTCCCAAATTTTCCTTTGTCGGATTAACATTATCCCTTTTGATACTTGAAATTAGAAGAGTAGTAGAATATGATACCAAACCAATCCAGACCACACCTACAAAAAAGATGATCATCTTCTTTTATCATTCCCACACACCAAACACAATCCGCCGAACCCTCATTACAAAGAATACCCATCTTTCATAAATTCCTTCTTTTTGGAGGTTTGTAAAAAAAAAATTGTCAACCAAAAGTTTGAACCTTTGTGGGTGTAAAACTAGCCTAGCCTACTCAGCCTTCAAACATCTCCTTAGTGGCGAGCCAAAAAAAATTTCGGGTAAAAGTTTGTAGATAGAACCGCAGAGAGATTTGACCGAATAAATATCTGGTTGATCAATTGACTAAAGCCACTTAATTATGTTCTTCATCGCTAATTTGGCACACACCTATCATGTCTCTAAAATCTCCAAAAAGTCTAAGCTCCGAATCAAAAAAAATTGTCCGCCACTTAAAATCCTAACACAAAGCTCCATCCACCAAGGACCCCATCCCTCTAATTGGCTCAACATCAAACCAAACCACACCGCACCGCGAACATCTCTAAATTGCTGAGTCAAAAGTCACCCACCAATCAACAACAATTAGAATGCTAGGTCTTGTTGTACATAGGCTAAGATGCATAGATTCCATACAGCGAACCTTTTACACATGGATCATCAACCAAACGCTTGTAACATAGGTCTAGTTGTCAAAGGTTCGTCTCATGGATCATGTTAGCACAAACCACGAACCACCCCAGACTTGACAAGTCATCACCTGACTCTCTCAGCTAATGGCTTGGGATGCAACTATTTTGGACTGAGCCATGGCCCATTTCCCACACGAATCATATCACTCCCTTTAGCTAACGCATGGATGTACTATAACATGAAATCGTCCTAAAAAGTCGTTGAATCAGAGCCGCATGACATGATCTGACCGTTCAATTTGGATCTAATGTCACCTGACTATAATATTCTAACTATTAAGGCTAACTCATAGCCTCTCTATGGTACACACACTTAGATCCCTAACTACCTAATATACTTGGTACATTCTTATTTGATCTTCAGAGTGTTTGTAGGTACACCAACACTATGTTATTTATTTTATGCTTGTTTTGTTTGATGCAAATTCTAAGATCATTAATTATTATTTATTGGAGGATGATATTTGCACGTGGAGAAATTGTTGTGTTATTTATCAGATGTTGCTTTATATGGTGCGTGGTTTGATTTTATAAGATTGAAATTAGGATCTAGATGTCATGCCAAGCCACTACTATGTTAGTTAATTAAGATGTGACCTAATTAATGCGCATCTAATCTAAATTTCATAATGTTTACATCAAACTTTGAATACATATTATATATGAACTGAACTGATTATGTTATTATAATACTATGCCATAATTGATAAAAAAAAATAAAATAATAATAATAATACTATGCCATAGCTTTTTTTAGGGGTATTTGTGACGCCATAGTTTTGAGCATATTCAATTTTTTTTCACATATAACCTTTATTCACAAATATGGAGGATCAATATGTGACTCGTGAAATTGGATTTTAGTGGCAACGAGCACTTCAGCTAGTTTGCTTATGCAAGGAAATAGATTAGGTTACATTTTTTTAGTGTTTGCATTTTGTATTCTCCTGCATCCTGGGAAAATATTAAATAGAATATTAATAGGTAACTATATTCATAGTTTTAAATATATAGTTCAATGTCGGCGAAGGTTGGATCTGTTGATTCACTTGTAAGTTTGTAAGAGCAACTCCAACACATGTTCTACACTACGTTCTACACACTCAAAAACTGTTTTTGGTATTTTTTTAGCATTGGAGAACATCCACATGTCATCCAAGGTGGAGAACGGTTGCACCACAAGAACCTAATCTACATAACAAAAGCTGCTTTTTGTGGGTCTATTGTGGGACCCTACAAAGTATTATAAAAACACAAATATGGTTATTGCATTAGAGTAAAAATGAGTGAGGTTCTTAAATCTTATGTGTCATCCATTGGCCCAAAAAAATGATTGAAGAACAAAAACTTAGTTCTAGCATTGTAGATGCTCTAAGCAGGTTTGTTCCTAAAATTTTATAGGTCTTAGACCAAGTTTGAGAAAAAGACCCTATTATATAATAGATCATAACTTCTTCTTTTTTTATAAATGTTGAATGATATATGCATTAATCATGCCAATCCCCATAATACATGTTTTGAAGTCCAAATTATGCTGACACTTCAAAACATCGTGTGTCAAATGCATCACATTCTATATATTATTAATAAAAAAGAATAACAAAAAAAATTGGGTCGGCTGAACCAAACGCAACAAAGCTAAGTAAAACGATAGCAGACATACCAAATTTTATACAAGTTTCATTATCTAATTTGATAATTCAATTGATTTATTACCTCTAAAATTTCTCAAAGAATTCATTATTATCCTAGTAACATGAAAATCTTTGATCATTTGTCAGTAGAAAATGATGTTACTTATCAAAAATCACAACAAGACCAAATTTGTTATCCAAAAAATGAAACTTTCATGATGAAAGTCATATTATATTATGAAATCTAAAATGTTTCACAAAAAAAATAAAAAAATCAATCTATAACACCAAAAACATCCTCAAAATAAAAAACAAATTTGGTCTATGGAAAGGAGCAGATATTTTGCGTTTTACGTGTTGCTTCTAAATTTTGAGATTTGGCTAGTGAAATGTTGTGGGGTGAAAATGATGGGTTAGGGGTGTGAAAATAAAAGGCTGTTGGGTTGTAAAAGAAACGTGTGAAATGGCTGATGGTCTTGAGTCTTGTAAATGTCTCGGCCCTCTTTGCCGTTATTTATATTTATACCACCTTTAAACCCAGTATTTTTATACACACCCCCTCCATAAAAAAAATAATAACGGTCTATCTTGGGCCGGCCTTGGATGTATGTTCAACTTCTGTTGTCAGCTTGAGAACCCTTTTTATGAGTGATCTATAAGTTCTTTCATATTAACGTTATTTGAGCCTTGAGGTCTGTCATGATCATGATGAGCCCTCGAAGCCCAACTCGTCTAAACATTTTTTTTTGGTCAAGTAGCATAGTGGCTAGATTCACACACATAATGTGTGGAGAAGTGAGGAATACGGGGTTCGAACCCCGGCCCCTGCACAAATTATCCCTCGTCTAAACTTTATTTCATAAAAATATATATATTGTTCAATCATATTCAAAAGAAATATATAGTTCAACAAACCTGCTCTATATTCCCTCAAAAAAAAAAAACAAACAAACCTGCTCTATATATTATGTTGCACAACATATTTAAAATAATAATAATAATAGTGTGACACAAGTAAGTGGTAGATGTTTGAGTTTCTTAACCATTTGTTGTCCCTTGCATACAATGCATATTTAACTGGAGATTGCCTTCTCAATATATTTGCTAAGGATAAAGCTACATATAGCAAAAAATCTGTCCCGATACTGTATACGTGTACTGTAGCAAGTCTTGTATTTAAATCAAACCACCCATGTATTCTGTGACATGAACATCCAATGGTAATGCATCTTTCGCTATGCAGTCGTGAGAGTGTGTTCGCTATATATATACTCTAACTATATGTAATACTTCCAAGTTATTTTTACCAACACGAAATTTATTAGGTCAGTGATTTTTATTGATATGGATGTTAATTCAGTTTTCCCACTTATTGAGAAAGTTAGAGTAGCTAATTGGTATAAAAAATCCTGCTCGTGGATAGCATTGCCAGTGGGAAATTATCCTTGCACATAACAAAGGCAAATACATCAGTCCTAACAAATGCAAGCTAATTCCATTGAAAAGCATGGTTGAGTTTGACAATATCCTACATCAAATACTTAATCTAGCACGTGAACCATATCAGCTTCCTGTTTTGAGTTATTTAGGTGGTCTTTCTCGTATTGAGGCTATGGAAATAATGGCATTGTTTCCTTTTTCTACCACAATTATTGTTGTGCTCCAAAAGGTATGCCTCTAGCTATGACAATATGAGCCTTGCATTTTATATGGAAAATGTCAACCATGCACAAGCACCATGGGACAACTCTTTTTTTAAGAAGTCAATCTAACCCACTGAATATGACATCGGGAAGAATCAAACTTGATATCTTAATAATAGCAAACTCCAAGGTCTCAAACCAACACCGTCAGCCAACCCAAGTGGGTTATTCTAATACATAAATGATATGAATTATCCATTTCTTATCTGAATTGCTCAGAAATTGTTGTCAAATCCTTACATATTACTGTATAATTTTATAGTATAGAAAACTTCGTTGTTAGTTGCATGGTATTTGGCAGATAGACTCTAGGTTGTCAATTTTCATCGCACTTTTCTTGGCAAGTAGAATTTCACGAGTTGATTTTTGAGAAGTCAAGAATCCCTTTGCATGGTATGTATATCTTTCCCACCGTCCCTTGTAGATAGCTACTGAATCATAATCGGTCCTAACTAGACTGGTCCCAAGTTACTCGGCCCATAATAATTCATACATGTTTATCACATGACTTCTCTTTTTCATGATCCACAATATACAAGTCTTCCACTCACCAGGTTGTGATCAGGTCAATATACACTATCTTCACTTTCTATAATCAATTGAATGTATATTCAAGCATACCATATTAATTGTGTTTTTTTCTTAACCATTGATTCCTAAAGAAATGGTAATTTAGGGTTTTATCAAGAGATAAGTAAAATTTGATAAAAAAAAATAAAAAAAAATTGTTATAGCCAGAATTTGAGCTTAAGTTATCCCAATTAATTCACTTTTAATTGGAGTTTATTAATCTCTTGAGTTTAATTACTTGATTTAATTATATGATTTTAATCTAACCAAAACTAGGGCAAATAGTACCCCTCATAACTTTGGAAGATAAAGTAATTTTGCAGTTAATAATTAACACATTTAAAAGAGGAAGAATTTTATAATATCCATGTGTTTGTTTTTGTTTTACACTTGCCATCCATTTTTGTTGATTGTTTTGTTAATTAACATCATGTGCCTAATTTTTGTTTGAGCTATAAGAGAAGAGGTGTCAAATATGCTATGATAAAACTCCTTTTCAAATTGTGGTTCAAATGCATGCTTGATATATTTTGAGGCTCTAGTTCTTTTTGGCTTTGAGTAATTGATGGTCACAGACATGAAGCATCCTCTAAAATGTGTTACATGCTTTTAGATCACTCATATTAACTATACTATATATTGTGGTCTGCCACTTTATTAAATGTAATCTTTAACTTCTAGATGGCCAATCATGACCCTTATTCCTGGTGGATGTGGAAAGTTTGTGAGCCTTATTTGCTTCCCTTTTCCAACTTGGTCAACCCCTGATATATCTCATCAACATAAAAGGTCCCCTATCACATGTTTAGTTACTTGAGTCCCAATGTCCCATTTCTTTTGCCAATTACTCAAAGATACATCACAATAACATGTCAACTCATATTCCCTTTAGAGCCACAGTGGCAGCAGAGACAAAACACATACATGCCCATTATATCTTCTTGTCTCGATTTCAAATTTCAAAAATAAATCCAATCGTCTTTTTTACTTTTATTACATGCACACAATGAAAAGTTCATTTATCACAATGTGCGAATAAGAAGACCAGTGTAGGTAGGTTGGAATTCGAGAAAGATGTCTATATTTAATGTCTGACAGTGCATCGAATAAAGATTATTAACGGTAGAGAGAATCTATGAAAAATTAAAATATATATATATATAAATTAAATTTATGAGTATGTTTGGCCGAGAATTTTATGAGACAATGTAATTTTAGAAAGTAATTCAACTTTATTGTTTAAATTATAAATTTGTAAATTTTTTAAAACGATGAGATTTTATAAAGTATTTTGTTAAAGAAGTCTTCAAGAGCATGACTTGGTTAGTAGGAACAGTGTATTGAGATATATACGGGCGGGTTCAAATTTTGTATTTCCCATCTTAAAGGTAAAATTTCTACCACTAGATTATTTGACAAAAAGAAATTATATTTAAGGAATTTCAAGTACCTCCTAAAAACAAACAACTTTTTTTTTTTTACAAAACAAACAACTTAAAAAAGTTCATTTTATTGTGAATCTCCAATTGGTCCTAATAATTCTTTTAAATTATGAAAAATTGTTCTTATATTATGCAAATTGCCCCCTATAAATTTTAAAATTTTCTAAACTGGTCCTCCAATTTTCATATATTAAAATTGGTCCCTCTTTTTTTCAAACCAACAAAGACAATATAAACATTTAATCTGTTTGCTCTGTTTTGAACCGCGGTGAGGGGCCATCGACTTGTGTTTTGCTAATGCTACAAATAACAGCTTCTTGTTTTTCCAATTATTCCATGCAGTGTTTTCATTTCTTTAAAAATTTCAATTATTTCATTCAAATAACACTTTAAAGGTATTGGCTTAGTGTAACATAAATAACTGATCTTGTATCTAACATGTTAAGGGTTTGAGTCTCAGTTTCATTCGATCCCTTGCAGTAAAAAAAAAGTGGATGTGGTACTCCATTCCTCTCATCTTGTCACACTGGTGGAAGTTGAATCAATGAGCATATGTAACCCATAAGGAGATGAGTAAAGGAATATGTCGTGAAATGGGAAGGCATAATTTCTTGCAAACGCCAGAAAGGATTGAAAATCAAAGTGGAATGAAATGTGTGGACCTCTCAACAAGCCTTGCCATCTTCCAACCCACTAATAAACTATCATTATGTCTATGTTCAATATTTGATGGTCAAACAAATCCAACCTCTTAAAAAACTTTCCCATTTATTATTCTTCTTTTAATTTTTTATGTAGTGAAAGTATGTTTATATAATTCTTGTGAACGTTTTGATTACACGTAACAAGATCTATATATTGAAATCAAAGTATAGGGAATGTGTTAAAAGTGAAAAATATTGTGCAAAATAAATGTGAAAATTATATGCCAACCCAACCCACCTCATTGGCTGGCCCATGTAAGCCACGAGAATTTGGTTACACTGATTTTATTCCCCATTCCAACTTTGGTGCGCCTATCAATTCAAGTTATGAATATTCTTCTTTAGTATGCTGTGGTGGTATGAGTATGAGTCAACATTTAATTTGTTTTTTAAATTAAGGGAAATGATAACAAATGTTTTAAGGGTATTTGTTGAGAAGTTTAGAGTTGAAATTTTATTTTAAGAATTGTGTGTTCAACATATAGAAAAATGTTAACAAATATCTTTGTTTTAAGAACACTTGTTAAGAAGTTTAAAGTGGATATTTTATTTAAAATTAATATTGTCTAGATGCAAGTTGAGAGGGGGTAGAGAATAAAAGTTTGATAACTTGCATTTGTGATGAAGAGTGTCTTTTATAAGCAAAGATGTGGGACCGTTCGACCGTTGATAGGAGATCCTTATAGAACAACAGGGGCGGTTTTAAGGTTCGGCGAGCCTGGGCAGTTGTTCGGGCTCTGGCCCAAATTTTTTACAATTTTTAATGTAAATCCCTCTGAATTTCTTATATAAACCCTATAAATTGGGTATTTTTTTAGATTTTTTATAATTTGCTTGCAATTTCTTATGTAAACCCCTATAAAAATGTGTAATTCTTTTTTTGTCCAAACTTTATAATAATGTTGTCTCCGCCACCGTAGAACAATGTGCCATCAACGCCAAGTTAACTGGGTCTGCTATAAGTTGTTGAAGAATTACAGAATGAGGGATTTTTGACTAATCGATCGAGGCATTCACGAAATAAAAGGGTCTAAGATTGCATGTCTTGGTCTAGCGGGTTTGGAATTTAGAGTCTTGAGACGTCCCGAACAACAACAATTTAAAAGAAAATGCTAAAAGATGCCCTAACAAGTGTCGATATGGAAGTAAAACAAGTAACTTTTGTATAGATAACTATGTGATTATTACTTTGAAAAATATTTGACTTGTATTTTCAATACAAAATATCCTTTATATCTTCTTTGAACAATGATTTTATAGCATTTTTTAACAAGACTCTTTAGAAAGAGAAGAATAATTATTGAGCAAATTTTTATATAGATAGAGATGTTTTAGAAATTAATTCTGTAAAATAGGAATCATTTTATCTTTTAGAAATACTTTGTTGTTTATATAGAGCCATATAGGGAATGATGATTGCAATGGTGAATCACATTAAAGATATCATTTTGTGGCACCAACGCGACCGACCTAAATATTAAGCGGTCAAAATCCTTGTTTTAGGTATAAAATACCTTTTTACAAGTGAGCTTTAGGGCTCTAATGAACATGTATTATACTTGATTAGTTCGTATTAATATTCTTAACAAAAACGGATCAACCTTCCCTAATCCAATCTCCCATGTGATCTTAAAAACATTAATTGGTAATAATAGTATGAGGTTTTGTTTAATAATTATTTTTCTCCAACCATCTTTGTAGCATCAAAAACCTAATTGAAGATTATCTAGTATCCAACATACATCAATGTTTGATATGACATTAGTGTGTAATTATATTATATTCTATTAATACATTTCTCAAATTATTATTGATCAATGTCCATATGTTCGCATCAGCGATGTATCATGTGTCTATATCATCAATTCTTCATTGAGACTCATGCATATCTCGCTCAAAAATGTAAAAGGATAAGTCCTCATATAAAAGAAAGAGAACAAAAAATGAGGCTATCTTTCTATTTTATTCCATTTAATTTAAAAATTATTGAATGATATATACGAAAATAATAAATAAACATACAAGATCAATTATAGAACCTTTTTAGTCCAAATTTATGACAATATTTAATATATGCTGATGCATTCCTATGAATAGAACGGTGACCGTTTCTGGATATATTTTAAAATAATCCAATTAAATTTTAGGTTAGGTTGGCAATATTATCATCTGGTTAGGTTTGAATGTCGAATTTGGTTGGCATGCTTTGGCGGAATAGTATATTCATTTGGAAATTGACTTGCCTTGTTAGATTAATAATTTAATACTCTTCTTTTTGTTTTCTTGCTGCCCTTCAACTTTGTCCCTTTCTTGCATTGGGTTCTTTGCGTATTTCCTCCACGATTTTTTGGTTCATATTTTTCAGGAGATCCAAATCCTAGGTAAAAAGACGTAAAATCTATCAAGTTTATAAAGGTGCACCTACCACTAGTGCAAAAAAGGGAATTAAATGATCCAATTTTAAGAGGGTGTGGTGCTAAGAGGCAATGACGTTTTTGCTAACATTCTAATCCTTATTTATTAATTTTGTTAAGTCTAACCCTAATTTTTTCCCTCCATAATGTTTTTTAGATTTGTAACAAATCTATTCTAAAATTTTGACTCTCAAAATGCATCAAATATGTTTTTATTAATAGCAAAAATAAAAAAAAAAACTAAAAC
>Ga0099826_10004196_pt1 | contig 10042 bp, 4 predicted proteins | sample Mtrugardesep15_FD_76830 | JGI IMG/M metagenome (GOLD analysis project Ga0099826, IMG submission 76830) | Root nodule microbial communities of legume samples collected from California, USA - M. trunc garden sep15 | ecosystem: Host-associated > Plants > Roots > Nodule | place: USA: California...
CATCAATCCTAGTAGAGGTATAGGACATGGAGACCTCTATCTCTCTACATTTTTGTTATTTGCATGGACAAACATTCACACATGATAACATATGTGTAGTCAATTATGGTGATTGGAAACCAATGCTTTGCAGAAATGGTTCCTCATTCCTCATATTTCTCGTATTATGTTTGATGGCAATTATTCTTCTTTTTGCTGAAGCTAGCATCACCCATATGAGTTAAATCATCAACATTATACAATACTTTTTATAATATTAAGGGGTACAACTCTTCCAAAGAAAATATAATTCTTGTGCTAGTTTGAATCCGCAATCCAATGATAACATTCCACCAGCATGATAAATTGTAGACAAAAACATTCATTCTTTTACCCCTTCTTTTAAAAACAAGTCAACGAATGAGTAGTTCATGAACATTTCACAATACTGTAACAAACCAGAACATCTTTTTTTTTTAATTATATAATATGTGAAATAGTAAACATTGAAAGAAGATTAATTGGTAATAATCATACACTAACAAGACTCTTGCCAAGAATTATATCATCTGTTGAGAAATCAGCCTCTTTGCGGAAAGTTCCTCTACCAAAGTCGAGGTTATACGAATCTGTAAGACCTTCTACAAGCCCATAGTCAGGTTCTAACCCAAGCACACTCTTTGCCTTCTCCACTGATGCAAAGAAATGCTGCACGCAAAAAAAATATCAATCTTTAGCATAATTTCACTAGTGAAAGAAGGAAAAAATTCATACATTTTCTTGTTTTGATTTTTCTATGTAGTAGGAGTGTCTAAAACAATATCACCCATGTTTTAATATTGGTTTAGACATACTTTTAGCCCTTGCAAATATAGCACATTTTGCTTTTAGTTCATGTAATTTTGCTTTTGGTCAATTGGTGTTTTGTTTTAATTTTGCTGTTACTTCACCTGATCGCGAAATGGAAATGATTTCTTTTTTCCAAAATCAAAGTCTTTAGGATTGTAGTGAATGATCTCTGGCTCAGGGAACCCACCAGCCTGAAATGACCAAATAAACCAAAACTACTTTAGTAAAAAAAACACCTTGGTTCATAGTCACAATACAAGACCTAGTCTCAAGAAACTTTTGAGTTTGCACTATTTTCTGCTTGTAACCATAAATATGATATTGATATGGCATGCATTGCTTACCTTAGCACATGCTCTTGCTAATCCATCAAATGTGACATATTTGTCTCCTGAGATGTTGAATATCTGTTTGCTGGCCTTTTCATTTCCAAGAACCTTCACAAAAGCTTTCGCCAAATCCTGTCACAATTTAACGATATTTTAGTCAAAATCACATAATGCTTAAACTTACGTACTCTCATGTTAATTTCAATTATAGAAGATCATTTATTAATCTTCAAAAGCAATCTAGGAGGCAAGCATTTACAAAGTTCCCAGTGATAAAAAAGTGATCAATGCATCTGAAGCGTGACCAAAGTGAACCGCTACAAAATCAGCGGTAACATGAGGACTGTCTACCACTTATAAACACGTTTTCAGATCATATCTCGTCCAATATAGGACTTTTCAATATGTACAGTATTTCTCATTCCAAGTCTTCAAATCACAAAATTGAACATACTATATGATCTGCTAAAGAACTGTAACATCTAAAGGTTCATTTCATTCATACCTTAACATGGCCAAGTTGTGTTATCTGTATTCCTGAGCCGGGAATAGGAATTGGGCGACCGGCTTTCAATCTGTGGAAAAACCACTCTTCAACAGGGTTGTAATTCAAGGGTCCATAGATATAAACTGGCCTTATAGAAGTCCAATTGACATCCTTTGATTGCAACAAACTTTCTGTTTCAAGCTTTCCCTTGTGCCTGCTCTTAGGGTCAACTGCATCAATCTATCAACAAGAACCAGAGTTAAAATATAAACAAAACTAATAAAGGTGACAGAATTCTAGAAAGAAACATTTATAAAAGTGACATAATTCTAGTAAAACAAAATATAATATGGATCACTACAATCCTCAAACAATTGCATCATGGCAAGACACAACATATTTCTAAAATAATAGTGTTTAAACTGACCTCGGCGTGAGGTAATAAATCAGACTTGAGATAGACACCAGCAGAAGAGCAGTAAATGAACCTGACATTTAGAACCAACATTTAACTATAAAAACAAAATGGAGAGTGTAAAATCTTTACAATGACAGTGTATATCCTAAAAATTTGTTTTCTTATTTGTGTAATCAGAGTCATTCTTAAACATAACTAACTAATCACTTGTTAATAAATAGACCAATGGCAATTGCATTAATGGTTGAAATTGATTTGTAGAATACATCAAAAAAACAATTGCTACAACTTACTGTTCCAGATTAGGCAGAGCATCCAATATGGGCTCAACTTCTTCTGCCTCTCGTCCTGAAACGTATGCCAAATAAAATCATGATTTGAATTTGAAGAGAGATACACATCATGAAAAATCACAATTTCTAATATGAAGATGAAATGGTACTCAGTACAGAAGGTGTGAAAAGTAAGAATCTAAATACCATTAATGTCATAAACAACATCAAATCCTTCTGCTGAGAGACTAGATTTTACAAAATCATAGTCCTTCCTGTCTCCTTTCAAATGCAAGATCTATGAAATAAATATAAATTACATTACATTACACAAATAATGAATGATCCAGCTTTGATATTTACATTTACAATTAGCATACCTTGGAAGAAAAATCAGCAAAGTCAGTGTCTGATTCACCTGGCAATTGTTGAGTGATAGGTGCTTTTCCTCTTGTAAATAAAGTTACCTACCAAATTTACAAGTTATTTTCCTAAACCTTCAAAAATATATTATTTCCGGTTAGAGTCAAATAAGTAATAAATCATATATACCTGGTGACCTTCTTTGACAAGTTGCCTAGACAAAAACACACCAATGAATCTAGTACCTCCCATTATGAGGATTTTTTTGGTGCTTGATGCTGAGACAATTAAAGAACCTTTTGGCTGCCATGTTTTTCTTTTCAACTGTAACCAAAATTAATCAGCATGTTCAAAAATCTTGCATTTTGAGAGTATATATAGAGTCTAGTCAGCTCAACAAGACAAATACAAGAATTGATCAAACAACATCTATGTAGCACATACCAACATATGTTGTTATGTTCAATTATTTCATTTTCTCAAATAATTATCGGTGTCCGTTTCTTGATAATACATGATACAATGTTATTGGAATGCATGAAATGATGTGATATAGAGAGAATGAAAAGAGTGTAGAACCTGAATATGAGTTTGAAGTCTTGTTCCATGGAAATCAGAAATAGAAGAAGCTAAAGGAGGGAAAGATAGTTGACTCTGTTGGAGTGCCACCAATCTTGCCATGTTGGTTGTGAGGTGTGTATAGGATGAAATTAATTATGAAGTTTGAAGTGTGTTTCATTTCCTCTTATTATGTTGCGATAAGACTAGGACTTACCTCCACCTCACTTCCCTTCAATCCACAGCCTTTCATTTCCCTCCTTCTTTTTAACACTTTTATTATGAATAATAATAAAATCCATTTATTTATTTATTTATTTATTATAAGATAAAATGATTGCACAATCCATCTAATGTGGGGAAAATTCATGCTTCAAATTGTAGAGCTATAAGATAAGGACATACGCACAAATTAATGGCTAAGATAATGTCACAAGACAATATACATCAAGAAATTTAGAAAGGAAGGGTCGTTAGGCTTTCTGGATATTGAGAAGTAAAAAATATTTGGATTAATTATAATTTTGGTTCCCATGTTTTTACTCATTTAGGAAATTGTTTTCCGCATTTTAAAATCATCGGTTTAATTAATTTTCTTGTATTTTTTAGTGGTGGTTTTCTTGTATCTCAATGAGCCTTGATCACTCCACACTATCATGTGATCTTATGCAACGCCATTTAAAATATGTCAAATGACCTATTTTATGCACAAAATCTGATGGAGAGGCCAGAACTGAATGATTTTAAAATGAAAGGACCAATTTCGTGAAGTACGATACTATTTATCCAGAGAACAAAACTCACGAAGCTGTCCCGAAAGCATTATGGCCGTTAGATTTTGCAGCAGATTGAATGCATGGGTGGGTCAAGGTAGAAAGGATGAAAATAGAGGACAAAAATTGTAATTAAACTAAAGTATGTTGGCAGCCTACTTAGAAAGGAATCAAGTATTTGATTTTTACTCATTCACCCGTTGGTTCTTTTCGATTTTGTTTTTCTACACATTTATCCTCATTCCTGTCCGGTGGAGCTTGTTTTCTTTCATTTTTCAACTTTTGATAACATAATTTTTTAGCTTTATATAAAATGTTAAAAAGAGTGTTCTTATTTTCGTAAATTTGCATATGTATTGTTTCTCACTTCATCAACCAAACGGTACTGGTGGTATGAAAAAAGAAGGGAAAAATATTCACGTTTTAATGTGTGCATTGTTATGTTGATCACCAATGGTGTTTGAAAGAGAGGAATCAAATGACACTAAATCCCAAAACCTTAGTAATTTCTCAAAGATGTCGTAGGGCACTTCTTTTTTTTTTTCTCATCTTCGCTAAAAATACCTTAGACTTCACACAAAGAATTCCAACTTAACTAAGTCTCTTTGTATTCTCAAAGAATCTGGTTACAACTTAGCTCTTTGAGGAATTACAAAAACAATGAAATAAAAGGTTGTTAGGCAGTTATAGGTTTACTTTTATGGATATGATAAAGTAAATTTCTAGCTCAATACAAATGCTTGATCTTTCAATGGAAAGTGTATGAAATACGTATCACTTGTGAATTTTTCTTCCTCTCTCTACATATTAAAGTTGTTCTTCTCAAAAGCTTTGTGAGTGTTTGTCAATATTGTTTGCGTGTTATTATATTTTTCCAATTGATAGAGTGATGTTTACACAGTCAAATATGATTGAACCGTTGCAGGGTATATTCCTTATAATAATAGTCATTGCATTAACTTATACTGTTGTTAGTGAAATTCTTCACGATTTTGTCTTGTTGAGGAAGTTGTCTCCACAATTTTGTACTATTTAAAAAATTGTTCTCGATTTTGAACTTATGGAAAAAAAGCTTTAGAGGATAAGCTTATAGAGGATTCAAGACTTCACCTTCATTAAGATTACTTCAAGTGGATAAAAGTATTGGTCAGAAGAGGGTGAGCTACTAGAGAGGGACAAATTGGTCTTGTATGATCTTGTATCATAGGCTGAAGAATAGTTGAAATATCGTGGAGAGAATCAGCTAGAATATCTCTCTAGCATTATAGTGGTAATGTCTATTATGTTTGAGGATTCCTCTACATGTCTTTCTCTAGAAGTAATTTTATCTTCTCTTCTTTATTCCGTTATAGAAGAAATACGTAACGAACAACAAATGACTAGACTCGATGAAAGAGCTTAAATCAAGTGTTGTCGAACTCATCAATCAAATTAGGTTTTTATTGATCTTGCTAAAGAATCAATAAGAAGACGACTGGTCAACTTATCTTATTAAGTTTCTATGCTCCCAACTTGTTGAAAACTCATTTATTTTGTAAAGAAAGACATTTTGAGATGCAATGAAAATTGAGAAGCAATGAAGTTAAATCTGTTATGTTTTCTTTTCATCCTTGTTTTCTTTTTATCCTTGTCGCATCTCTGTTTTTATTTTAGTTTGCGTGATTTTTTTTTTAGTTACAAATATTTAGTACCAATTTAATCTCTATTATACGATTACTAGTATAGATTTACTTTAGTATTAATTTGCACACTAGTCAATTCTTTAATTTTCGGTGTTGGTTTCTTAAGTACTCCTTAATTAGCATATTTTTTTAGTATCATCTTACCTTCAGTTGATATATATTTTTAGTATCACCTTACCTTATGAGTTTTTTTGTTTTGTTTTGAAAGGACCTTACCTTATGTTTTTGTGTGCTAGTTGTTTAATTATATAGATTTTTCACTTAATCTTCTGCGATAAGAAGATTTGTGTGTCAATTGGCTTTGTAGAATTTTCATTTAATCTTCAGCAATTTGAAAGAGAAATGTGTAGTTTTTTTTATGTGCGTTGTTATCCTTGTCGCCTTGCGCATTGGGTGATTTTTATTGTGTGTAGTTTTAATTTTAAAATTTATGTTGTTGATAGAGCCTTGGAGAAGGCGTATGATAGAGTGTCTAGAGAGATTTTGTGGAAAGTTCTGCAGAAGAAAAGAGTTAAGAGAGCTATTAAGGATATGTATGAGGGAACTTCAATTAGTGTGAGGACGCAGGATGGGGTTACCGAAGATTTTCCCATAACCATAGGATTGCACCAAGGGCCAACCCTAAGTTCTTATCTTTTTATTTTAGTTTTGGATGTACTGACGGAACACATCCAAGAGTTAGCATTGAGATGTATGTTTTTTGCAGATGATGTAGTCTTGCTTGGTGAGTCGAGGGAGGAGTTAAATGTGAGGCTAGAGATTTGGAGGCAAGCCTTAGAAGCATATGGTTTCCGCTTGAGTAGAAGCAAGACGGAGTATATGAAATGTAACTTCAGCAAAAGGAGAAGTAGGTCTACCTTGGAGGTGAAAGTTGGAGATCGTATCATACCCCAAGTTACACAGTTTAAATATCTTGAGTTCATAGTACAAAATGACAGAGAAATAGAAGCAGATGTAAATAAGTGATATTTCTATTTACTTTTAATTGTTATTTCTAAAATTTTGCATGTTGTACTATTTCTGGAAATTTGCTCAGATTCAGTTTGGTTTTAAGTTCTTTGAAATGTAACTTTTAAATTTGGCTTAAATATGTAAAACGTCCTTGTAAGTTCGCGTGTTTTTGGTTTTCGTCCCTGTATCTTTTTTGTTTTAAAACAAACTCTGTACGTTACAAACGTTTTAATTTTCGTCCCTCCCATTAGCATCTGTTACAAAAACGCTGATGTGGCTAACAACGGCTGATGTGTCGTTGTTTGACGTGGCAAAACAGTCATATGTGTCATTCTAGACAAGATTACAGGGACCAAAATTAAAAAACGAAAATTTACAGAGTGGCGAAATTAAAAATCATAAAGTTACAAAATTTTAAATTAAAAACTCTTTTGTTTCTATCTTATTCCTCTCTCTACCATATTCTTCTTCTTTTATGCCCCAGAAATCTCATGCCTTGTAACTTCAGTGGCATTGTAAACTTCCGCTAAACCTAATTCCCATTGGTATTCAGATATTAATGTACTCCGAGATATTAATATCAAGTATGATTCAAAAACTGATGTATCATTCTTTATATTACTCAAATAGAAATGCAAGCACACACGCCAAGTGGGATACCGAAATCAAGTATGATTCAAAAATAAGACTATATTAAGTTTTCATAAAACATAGCAAGTTTTCATACTTCCAGATACCATTGTATAACGCCAAAACAATATTTAAATACCTTCACAAATGTAATTCCACAGTTCAAATGTCATAACCAACAAGAAATTAGCACTTAGCCTTCAATTGGAACTTAGATTTCAAATTGGAAAGCAATGCATCATTCTTCACATCACACATTGAAAAAAGGAAACTAAATCAAAGAGAGAGAGAGGAAGAATATGGCCGAAGTTACAGGGCATGGGATTTCAAGTGCACAGAAGAAGAATAAGGCAAAGAGAGGAAGAAGACACACAAAAGAGGAAAAAGATGGAAACGACAAGGGTTTTTAATTTCAAATTTTGTAACTTCTTGATTTTTAACTTCATCCCCCGTAAATTTTCTTTTTGGTTTTAGTCCCTGTAATCTTGTCTGGAATGACACATAAGACTGTTTTGCCACGTCAAACAATGTCACGTCAGACGTCATTAGCCACATTAGCGTTTTTGTAACAGATTCTAACAGGAGAGACGAAAAATCAAAACGTTTGTAACTTACAAGGTTTGTTTTAGAACAAAAAAAGATACATGGACAAAAACCAAAAATACGCAAACTTACAGGGACGTTTTACATATTTAAGCCTTTAAATTCTACGAGTTACTCTCTTCCTATTGCAAGTTGTATCATAGAAAAGGTTGAACCGAGCAAGTCAGTGATATTTCTATTAAACTTTTTTCAGTGTTATTTCTAGAATTTTGCATGTTGTATTATTTATAGATATTTGCTCAGATTCGGTTTATTCCTTAAATTCAACGTAGCATATCTTCATAGCAAATGTGGAATAGTAAAATCTGCATGTTGTACTATTTATAGATATTTGCTCAGATTCAGTTTATTCTTTAAATCCAGCATATCATATCTCCATAGACAAATGTGGAATGCAGTGCTGTGAGTAAAATATGCTTTGTTTTAATTGCCTTAACTTTTGTTTTTTTGTTTTTATTCAGAAATCCGAAGCCTATTGAAATTGAAAGAACACGTCTAAGTCTAAGGATCACACTGTTAGGGGAAAGGCAATTCGCAAATGAAGACAAGTTTTGAAGAGTCTTTCGGAAGATTCAACTAAACCATGGACTTACTAGTCACTTGTGCAGATATGCAAACATGGACCTATGTTTGTTTAAAAAACTATGTTGTTGGTTCTTTGCTTTTTGGAAACTAGGTGTATGCTAATTTATTGTTTGTCAACTGATTTGACATTATACAATTTTCAATTGACAATACATTGTTGTTCATTTTAAAGCTGATCCAATGGTCGAAATAATGTAGTTGACAAGTGTTATATATAATAAAGCACTGTAATGTTCCCCCAATGTATGTGTGCTTCGATGGTTATGACAACAGATCATCTTCAAAAATTGTGTCAGGAAGATTGCCTCCTTTTATACACTAGATTAACATTAACTGCAAGGACCAATGAACTCAAAAACACAATTTGATAACAAAACAATTAGAAACATATTTTGTCTTATTAAAATTGTTCCCTACTTCATATTAAAAAAAATAAAATAATTAGGCTATGTTTGGATGAGGAGAGAAAGTATAGGGAAAGAAAGTGGAAGAAATGAAAGGTATAGGAAAGAAAGTGAGTTGATAGTGAGTAGAAAATGTGATGATTTGTTAGTTGTTTGGTAAGAGTGAAAGGAAGGTTAGAAGAAAGAATGATCTATATTTGTTAAATAACAAACTAACCGTATATAAACATGAAATGTGTGTATATAGACTTCACTTATTAATTAAATAAAATATTTTTTTGATTTTTTTATCAAGATTTTTCTTTATTAATACTAGCGAAAAGGGAGTGCCCGTCTTTCCGCTCTTTTTATTGAGCTAATGTTTGAAAATTATGAACGGTATTTTTTTTTTATGAAACTTTGGTTTTGATTAAAAGTAAAAATATAAATGTTTCTTGTTTTTTTTTTAATGACACGAACAACAATCTTTATTATAGAAAAAATTGTTTAAGAGTATAATTGGATTAATGAAAAATTAAGTATAAATATACTTATCTAGTTTGTTATATTTTTTAAATGATAAAGGAAAAAAACAGATATACACATATTCATATTGTGTTTGTTACATTTATTTTAATATTTAAATTTATTCTTATCTATTTGTTACATGTGTTATTTGTATTTAAATTTAAGGGTATTTTTGAAAAGAAAAATTCAACCCAAAAATACTAAAAGGGGTAGTTTTCTTTATATATAATATAAATACCTTTTAGTATAAACAAATGAATATATAATAATAAATTAATGTACCTATTTAGGAACAAAATGTCAAAATATTAAAATTTCCTTTCCAATGCTATATCTATGGTGGTTGCCAAAATATTAGGCAATATTACTATTTCTTGAATCGTTGAACTATATACTTCCTTCGGTCACAATTATAAGCAAAACACAATATGAAACTGTGCCCGTCTTTTCGCTCTTTTTATTGCGTTAACGTTTGGAAATTATGAACGGTATTTTTTTATGAAATTTTGGTTTTGATTAAAAGTAAAAATATAGAAAAAAGTGTTTCTTGCTTTTTTTTAATGACACGAACAACAATCTTTATTATAGAAAAAATTGTTTAAGAGTATAATTGGAATAATAAATAAGTAAATATAAATATACTAGTTTGTTA
>Ga0099826_10004198_pt1 | contig 10040 bp, 9 predicted proteins | sample Mtrugardesep15_FD_76830 | JGI IMG/M metagenome (GOLD analysis project Ga0099826, IMG submission 76830) | Root nodule microbial communities of legume samples collected from California, USA - M. trunc garden sep15 | ecosystem: Host-associated > Plants > Roots > Nodule | place: USA: California...
AAACATCACTTATATTATTTTATTAAACAATAAAATAATAACACGTCACACGTCACAAATACGTCACAAATACGTCACATAATCATCAAAATCCATATAATATATAAACATATACCATATCATTTAATAAAATAATTAAATAATTAGAGAGGGCGTTACACAGAGCAGTACACTTCTTTCAGACGAAATTCCACAAGGGGGTGGAGAGAAGAGCGACCAAGAAGAAAGAGAAGTTGGTGTCAAAATGAATGTTGAAACTGCATCGAGCCAAGTTACTGAAGTTTTACCCAACCCTCTGATAGAAACTCAACCGTTGGATGGCTCTACTTTAGCTGCAAGGCTGGCCTCGGGACCCCTCTTCACATCAACCAAGACTCCTTGTCCCAATAACCCTTCTGGACTGTCCGATTCACCTAACACCCATCTCAGCAAATCTGAATCATCTAACACAAACCTTGAGGTCAAGGTTTCTTGTGGACCGGATAGTAATGATAAAGACTTATCCAATCAAGTTCACAAAAGACTAGTCAACAAGCCAGCATGGACAAGGGACTATGTTATGAAGTGACATTGGGCTCTTTTAGTTTACATTTCAATGCATATTTTATATTGGCCCAGGCCCAACTCTGTATTAGGTCTTCTAAAGACTAAACCTACCTATATAAGGGAGGCTGCTACCTATGTGAGAGGATAATGAATAAACTGCCGTTTTTTTTCTTTATCTTCCTTTTTCTTTGTTTATTGTTTGCATAGCTTTGTGTTTGTTTGATCCCATGCGTAAATCTATCAGAATGTATCTAAAAAGTGTATTTTTGTTTATATTAGTGACCGAAGGATGTAGTTTGAATAGTGTAGGACAAATCACAATTGCCAAAGTCAAGAAATCTTTGTCGAAATAGCAAATAAATATATATAAAAAATATAGCAAAAACGTATATGAGAAGATCAAAATAACCAAAGAAAAGGCATGGAATTTTAGAACGGTTTACGAGGGCATCATATATACACCAATCTTTCTTAACATAGAATTAGAACCTAAATTTCAATCATAAATTTAATCTTAAATACATCACAAGTTTAGAAACAAAAATCAATATATAATTACATCAACATAAAAAGAACACAAATTTAAAAGGAATAAGAAAGCAACGAAAATTAACAATCCTTCACTACCATGAGGAATACAATTCCCCCTTACCTTCAAAAACACAGTTTTTGTTTCAATTCTCTTTTGTTAGGGTTTGCCTTATTTTCTCTTTCTTCTCTCCGATACTAAGGTGCAACCATAATGTTTTCTTACTCTCTATTATTCTATTTATATTAGGAAATTAGGTTAATTTTTGTTATTTTTACTTTTCTCTCCTCCACCTATTATAATTTACTCCCTCCTCCTCCACTTATTTTGTTTTATTACTTCTATTTCTCACCTCCAACAAGGAAAATTGACGAATCTGCTGGTACCTGATAAACTGCTTGATCTCAATACGTAATCCATTTTCAAACTTGAAGTATTTGGAAACCTCTGCCCCTGCTGCATTGATATATGGGAAAAACCTGGATAATTCTTCAAATTTTGTTGCATATTTTGACACCGACATACTCCCTTGCTTCAGCTCGAGAAATTCAATTTCCTTCTTGTTACATACATCAGCAAGGAAGTGTTTTCCCAAAAATTCCTCTATGAAAACTTCCCATGTAAGAAAATCCAATACTCTAAGCAACCCAAGAAGGCATTTGTATACTTACCCTTTGCCAAAGGTTTGTTTAACAATAGTTATGTGTTGTTTAAGTTTATACATTTTTATTGCTGATTGATTTTGATGTTCCTTTGTACAGGATGGTGATTATAATTGTGGTTTTTTTGTTTGGGTCAATAAAGTTGAAAAACTATGATACATTAAAAATAATGGAATTGGTGCTAGTCAGGGAATACATACAAGGTTGATGGAGAAGGTTCAGTCTATGGTTAATGCTAAGGAAAGTGGCAATGAAGAGGTTTGGAGGGCAAAGTTGATGGACACAATTGATTATGTAGGAAGTGGACTTAGATTGATTGAGAATTTGATAGACATAATTTTCTTGTTTGAATTTTTAATCATGTTATTGCATTGTACTAGGCCTGTATAACACCCCGAACGAAAAGAGGTTGACGATTTTTTCTCTTAGGGATAAAAGAGGTTGAAGATGAATGCAACCATTTTGTCATAATATTATAAGCAAATTTGTACGTGAATTATTTTGAAAACATCAAATACATTATATGAAAAACTATCAAATAAATCCTTTAATTATATAAACAGATATCAAATAGATCCTTGGTACATATATGTTCAGAACAAAGTAAAAAGTAAAAGACACAACATAATATTTAACTTGTTTCATAATTTAGTCATTACAAAACAAGTGCAGAAATACTACGTATCCACAAGCAACCCAACTGTAGGCATTAATAAGTCATAAAAGGAAGTTCTTTAATATTGCACAACCAAAAGCAACCCAACTAGGGGCATAAATAAGCCATACGAAGGAAGTTCTTAAGCTAGCAACCTGAACGAGCTTTGACAACGATCTTATCATTCTTCTATGAAAGTTTGCCTCCTGCCTCACCATCAAATTAACGAGTTTCTAAGCATGGTTCATGTTTCAAAATTACTTCCTTTAAATGCACTTTGTGTGAAATTTACTAGTTAGATTGTTATATGATGAGCAAAACCGCAAGTGCACGGTTCTACCGATGTAGTAATAAAAGATATCATTCCGACAGGGAGTTATGAATTCAATTAACTTTCAACAATGATTAGAAAAGTGTTTTGAGTTATAAAGTTTGGATATTTAATTAAAAGAAAATAATAAAAATAAAAGAGCATTGAGATTATTGGTCCATCCTAATGACAAGTCCTTCACAAACAAACCCTAAACCGTTAATTTTATATTGGTCCCATATTCTAAAGACAAGTTTCTCTTTAGCCTATCACATCTCCTTTCGGTCTCAGTGAGTGTGTTCCTCTAACAATCAAGCCTATTCTCATGGTTAATTGTTATTGGAATCCTTGAAGCTCGAAACTTTATGTGTCCCAAGGTTTGCTAGACTATTCTCATGTTTCGCAATCCTTGTCTAATTTCACTTGTTCCAATATCAAAACTTCATCTTTCGATCCTTCTCTTTGATGTTTGAGATGAATCAATAATAACTATTAAACTTCATCTTTCGATCGTTCGCTTAATACTTATTATTGATTATAAGAACGGTGAAATTAGATTAGAAAGTGAGGTTATATAAAATTAGGGTTTATGGTTTGGTTTGATAAGGATTATGTCATTAAGACTTATCCAACAATACAAAGACAAGAAGAGTCTACTCACTAACGTTCATTGTAGACATAGAGAAGAAGAAGAACAACATAAAATAAAATAAAACAAAGATGAACTTTTATTCAAAGAAACAATTGTCACTTATTATTTCAGAGAACGAAAGATAATTTTACAAACTAGATGGCTGCTCTATTTACGGTCTAACATTGACTTGAGCCCCAAAAATAAATCACTAAAGTGTTGCACAAGAAACCATGGGCTCTAGGTCAGAAATACTAAAAAAGGCAGCTTGTCGGAGAAGCAAAATCAGCAAAAGGACCAAAGGGGGCGCGCCTCTTGTCATATTATTATACAAGATCTTCAAATTCTTTGCACAAGATATTCTTGTATGAGATATTCATATTTTTGTCATGAATCCTTGCACCAAATACTTTTGTATGAGATCTTCATATTTTTGGCACGAATCAGCTTCAATTATCATTTCTTTTGCTCTAAGACTAAATCTTTAGATATTTGTTCCTGAAATATAATAATATGCAATTGAAGTAAAATAGCTCTAAAAGGAAATAATATTTAAATAAAATAAACTTAAATCTAAATAAAACAAAATCAAATACTATATTAAAATAACTAATTAATGACTCATCGTTATAATAATTCATGGATGAAACTTCATTTTAAACATGTAAAAAGGGAGTAAATAACAATTATTTTAGTTTTTAATATCAGTATCAAGGATCAGTTTGATAGTTAAGATAAATAATTTAGGAATCGATTTGATGAGGAGTTATATAATTCAGGGACCATCTTGATTTTTAATGAATAATTCATGGATCAATTTGACAATGTAACGATTTGGTATGACTTCGTTTAAAAAAAGTCCAATATGTGGCATATGAGTTGGCATTTCGTGTCAACGTTTAACGTCACACATCATTATGGTTAACGACAAGACTTGAAGGAGGGACGCAATTGATTGACGTTTGTAAAATTCAGGGACATTTTAGCTATTTTGAATAATTTAAGGACGAAATTGATCGACATGTGCAAATTGAAAGACGAAAATGCCTGTTCACTCAAAATTAAAATTTATAAATAGAATTTTAAGTTACTTTGTTGTTGGTCCATGCTTTCTCCATGTCGCTACCCACACCAATGCCTCAGCCACTTGGTCTTCCATCATCAAAACAAAAACATCATAAGAGATGGCTTCTCTTGGCGTGCATGATCGTGTAGTTCTTTTTGGTATTTCCCCTGAAGTTCCTTTGGTTACTTAGGGCCCATACTACCATTTATTGATATTCATGATACGCACTTGATAGTTAAATATGTCATATCCGCCACGACCCTCATACACCCAGCTTATTCCTGTAGTGTCTGACAACATTCACCTCAAATTTAATACTTTCCTAAAAGATGCTTTCATTTGGACAAGTAACAAGAGTGGTGCCTACACTACTAAAAGTGGGTATTGATGGCTATTTTTTTCCGCATGAATTTGATAACTCTTTCTACCCCTAACCTCCCTTGGTCTTGGATTTAGAAATTAAACCTCCCAGCTGACGAGATCTTCCTCCATTGTGCGTGTGTGTGTGACTGTCAATACTCGAGAAGCATTTGACATCATTCAGGGTTCAATCATCCATATTTTTTCTCTATCATGGTTGAACATGATCAGCTTAACGATAATTTTTTGGGTCCTAATTATTTCCTTTTCACATTTGTTGTTTGGTGGACCTGGCGTCACAGAAACCAAACGGTCTACAGTAACCAAAGTTGGTCCATGAATCATATATCTTTCAACATTCAGAATATGGTTGAAACATTTAAAGCTTGGTTTAATCCAATCAATAAAAAGCTTGATTGGGAATGATTTATTTTCTTTCCTGTCTCCCTATATTCTCTTTTTGTTGTTTTGATTAACTTTCTAAAAAAACAAACTTGGTAAAAATCATTGAAAAAACAATACTAAAAAAACAATAAAAATTAAATAATGAGTAAAATTGGAAGTTCCCATTTTGACCAGATCCGCATGCAAATAACAGCGGCGAGTGTGTGTGAAATTGAAGAGATAAGTAGATCAGTAAAAATGCACTTGAGCGAGAATGAAGGAATTGAGGGGAAGAGCTTCGTAGTGACCGGTGGACTTGGATTCGTAGGATCTGCTCTCTGCTTGGAACTCATTAGAAGAGGTGCTCAACAGGTTCGTTCCTTTGACCTCCGCCAATCTTCTCCTTGGTCTCATCTTCTTAAACACAAGGGAGTCAACTGCATACAAGGTTCATTTCATTTCATTTCATTTCGAATCTCATCTTACAATTTATTTATTTGTTTAACTGAGTCCTGTCTCTGTTAATTTTGTTGAAGGGGATGTTACCCGCAAAGAGGATGTTGAAAGGGCACTCCGTGGTGCTGACTGCGTATTCCACCTTGCTGCCTTTGGGATGTCAGGAAAAGAGATGCTGCAATTTGGTCGAGTTGATCAAGTCAATATAAACGGTACATGCCATGTTCTCGACGCTTGCATTGACCTTGGTATCAAAAGGCTTGTTTATTGTAGCACATACAATGTTGTCTTTGGCGGTCAAAAGATACTTAATGGAAATGAGGCTTTGCCATACTTCCCAATTGATCGTCACGTTGATCCATACAGCCGCAGTAAATCAATTGCTGAACAGTTGGTTTTAAAGAATAATGCCCGCACTCTCAAGTAATTACCTTTACTCTTACTATCATTAACCTATGCTCTATCAAAATTAAGCCTCTCTTTGGGTCTTTGTAGAGAATGATTAATGAATACATATGATTAGTGAGAGTTTATAACAACATAAAAAGAGTCATCGTTAGTATACATACAGATCTTTGTCTCCTCTTAAGAAAGAGTAAGCATTACAATCAAACTGAAATTAAAATGTGGGATATTGGTGGAGATAAATGGGATCTGTTTGAAGTTGCTAATCTCTTTTGATGAACCATGTTTCTAGTTGTTCTTTTCATGGACAACGAAATGACGAGACTGACATTCTTAAAGTTTGATATTTATAGTCATACTTAGGTTTTGTGTCGTTGATTGTTGAACGATTTACATATTATGGCTTGCTTATTTTTTGTTTCTATATTTCATACAAGTTTGTCATGTCTAATATCATTTATTTATTTATTTATATTTTTTAAAATTTATGTTAATCTACTGCCTAACCTTTTTCATCCTCTCAAGAAATGACACCAGGAATCATCTATACACTTGTGCTGTTCGTCCTGCTGCAATCTATGGACCGGGGGAAGACAGGCACCTTCCAAGGATCATAACCATGGCAAGGTTAGGTCTGCTTCTGTTCAGAATTGGTGACAAAACTGTAAAGTCAGATTGGGTTTTTGTTGATAACCTTGTCCTTGCTCTTATAATGGCAAGTATGGGACTTTTGGATGACAACAATGACAAGGGAAAACGACCTATAGCTGCTGGCCAGGCATACTTTATATGTGATGGTGATGGTTTCTCTTTACTAACGTCTCTATTGTTAGAATTTCTAGAAGCAACCACTGACTCTTCTTTTGTTCAGGTTCACCTGTCAATTCTTTTGAATTCCTCCAACCTCTACTCAGGAGTTTGGATTATGAACTACCAAAAACATCTTTAGCTCTCGAACATGCTCTTGTTCTTGCGAAGATTTGCCAGGGTGTTTATACGATCTTATATCCATTGCTTAATCGGTGGTGGCTCCCTCAACCATTCATCCTCCTTCCGAGTGAAGCACTCAAGGTCAGTACTTCTCTCTCATTCTCCCTGACTGAACTGACGGAGACTTATATGTAGACCTAGAAATATGTTAGGCACTTTAAGACTTTCAATGATCTCTTTGGACGATCATATCACATGGTATTTAGAGCTCAAATCCTAGAGCTTGGTGCAGACTTTTGTTCTTGCATCTTTTGGAAATTTCAGCGTCTTGTTCACCTTTTAATTGTTTAATTTGATCCAATTTTTGTATTTAATGTGTCTGTTAGTTTATACATATAGCTTAAGCTCAATTGAATGGTATGCTTTTAAAATTAGGATTCACAATTTTGATCGAAGTTGCTAGAAGCACCTTCTAATTTCTTATCGTCTTGAGAGGTGTGCCTACTGTCTTTTTCAAGTAAGGCTTGACCTGAAAGCCTAATAAAATCTTTATTTTGTAAAAAGAATTTTTATTTTGCTTTGATATATTTGTAGATCAATATATTAAAATCTTTTCCACCCCCTATCTGTTTGCCCTTCTCAACTTGTATGCTTGAAATAAATAAACACTGGAACATGTATGGATTACCTTTATACAACTGCATTCAAGAAAATCCTTCCTTTTCTATATGTTCGAACCCCTTTAGATGAGAATGCAAGGAGCAAGCATTCTGACTGATTGGTGAATGACATGTATGTTTGATCTTTGACAGGTGGGAGTGACTCACTATTTCTCTTACATTAAAGCCAAAGAGGAGCTTGGCTATGTTCCCATGGTGACCTCGCGAGAGGGGATGGATTCTACCATATCTTACTGGAAACAGAGGAAAAGGCAAACTCTGGATGGGCCTACCATCTATACTTGGCTATTTTGTGTCGTTGGAATGACCTCACTATTCTGTGCTGGTTTCCTACCAGACATGGGGATTATGTTTCTTCTCAGAGCTATATGTCTATTTGTCTTTCGATCAATGTGGATGACAAGGCTGGTATTCATTATAGCGACAGCTGTGCACGTCATTGAGGCCATTTATGCTTGGTACCTGGCTAAAAGGGTGGATCCTGTCAATGCAAGAGGCTGGTTTTGGCAAACATTTGCTCTGGGATTCTTTTCATTGCGTTTTCTGTTGAAAAGAGCAAGGGAATAAGTAAGAGCTTTATGACGTTCTTTTTGGAGAAGACATCCCTCCTCTTGTACCATAGTTAATGTTAAGAAACGAATTCTCTTTAAAAAAATGAGTTCTCTTTCCCGTCAATTGCACGACTACTTGTAATAAACTGTATTAGAACCCGCTTAGATAAATTTATCGGTGGTTGTAATAACAAAAATAAAAGAAAAAACTTACAAAAAACCGAAGAAACAAACATGTTAAGCTGAATTCACCATTACATGTTTTTTCCTAAAAAAAGAATGAACGCATCGTGGTTGTAACAAATAGGCTAAACTATTATGGAGCTTTAAAGATAGAATTTTTAATTATAAATGCATAATAATTTTAAACTAGTTACTTTGATTCACCTTTATAAAACATCTTCTCCAAAACCAACAGTGGGATTAATATGCAACACTGTCAAAGTATGATGCATCTGTAACAATGTACAAAGATTATGGAGTTTTTAGACTGTCTTTTTTATTCTCTCGATTATGCATTTAAACAAATTTGTGTATGAAAATGTTATATAGTTAGTGTCATGAAAATGATAAAAATTTATATTATATTTATTACATTGTTGGTGAATTGAAAAAGATAAATATAATTTGTTATAATTTGAAAGTTACAGATACCTATATCTATAATTTTAATCAAAATTAAAATTTTCATAACAAATATTGATCATAATCTATAAGGATTAGTGCAACAAAAAGAACAAACAAAGGAGCACGAAAGTGGTTGTCTAAACTTCATATTTATAATCAAGAACCTAAAATGAAGATACAAAACGAACATAATAACATTGCTCTCCTAAGAAGATAGGATTTAAAACATTTCTAAAGATATTCATAAAATATAAAGATTAAAGAACCAATTTCGTATCTTACATTTTGCTATTGAATCATCATCTAAAAAATAATAATTCTGAAGATAATTGTCACCAAATCTCAAGAGTAATTTGATATATATATATATATATATATATGTTATCTTTTTATGAAAATTTTGATATAATATTTTGTTAGACGAGCAAATTGAAAACTGTGAGAGAGAATAAATTGCATATTTATTTATTTATTGACAAACACAAACTAAGAAAGGAGCTATGGTGTGGCTTCAACCAGTGACGTGTCCTTCCTCTTCATCATCTTGTTTCGTTAGTGGCTCTGGTCGCTCCCTCTCCTCTATAAATTACTTTGCCTCAAAACCCAGAAAACATCATCTCATCTGCAATGCTTCATGGCAAGAGCTTGCTGGAGTTTTACTATTCTCAGCGATTCCTTTCACTGCTGTCAAAACTATAGCTAATAGTCCATTAGGGGAGTCACTTCAGAGAAAAATGGAAGAGACTAAGCAACTTGCTTTACAAAACTCCTCTAAATTCAAGACTCAGGCTGCCAAGGCCAGAAAACAGAGGTAGAATTATTCTCATTGCTGCTGCATCAATGAAATGAATTGTGCTCATTCATTCCTTAAACATTTTCAGCTTTTGGTACGGACAAGGTCGGCCTCGTTGGCTTGGTCCTATTTCGTATGACGGCTACCCATCATATCTCAATGGGGAACTGCCTGGGGATTATGGCTTTGACATTGCTGCCCTTGCCAAGGATCCAGTGGAACTGCAGAAATATTTCAAGTATGGTTATTATGTTATTATTATTGCTGCTTGAATTTAATTATTTAAATAGTTAACTTGTCCTTTCATTTAATTATTTACCATTAAGCTTTGAGATATTGCATGCTCGCTGGGCTATGCTTGCATCTGTTGGTGCTCTCATTCCTGAGTTATTAGACCTATTGGGAGTCTTTCACTTTGTTGAACCTGTTTGGTGGCGCGTTGGTTATTCCAAGCT
>Ga0099826_10004200_pt1 | contig 10039 bp, 4 predicted proteins | sample Mtrugardesep15_FD_76830 | JGI IMG/M metagenome (GOLD analysis project Ga0099826, IMG submission 76830) | Root nodule microbial communities of legume samples collected from California, USA - M. trunc garden sep15 | ecosystem: Host-associated > Plants > Roots > Nodule | place: USA: California...
ACATGCTTGTCGTTTGTTATTGCTTGAACCAACATAGTCATTCTTTAACATTATTGATTTCTATCTTAACAAAATATGTAACATAGTAGTCATTTTATATATGCTAAACTGTGCCTCTTTCATTAGGTTTGAGTATTTTTAAATAATTTTTACTATTGAATTTTCTTTTATTTTTTATTATTCCATTCATGGTATATGTCATATGATCCATGCAGTCCAGATTTAGATTGGAGTTTGGACCATGATAAGTGCCTCCTACAAGCTCAACTGGTTTTGAAGATCAACATATTTGAGTTAAGTGATAAGAAGAAATAAATATTAATCTAACTAATTAATAACATTTCATTAAAAAAAAAATCAGTCCACAGATCCTCACAAACAACTTTATTAATATTTTTCTACTCACATATTGATAAATTATAAGTATTAAAAAAAAATCATCAGAAAGTCTTCAATATTTAAAAATCAATATACAATTTTATAATAAAAAGTTTGCTTATTTATTTTTTAATTGCAGTTTCTAAAGACAACATATCAATTAACTTTTTTTACTAGGTGGAACAATTCTTTACTAGTTATTGCATGATTCTAAAGAACCTTTGGATCTCAGGAATTGGTTGAACAAAATCACCGAGACTTTGGGTTCTTCGCATTCAAAGAATTAGAGAATTTAAAAGTAACAAAATAAGAGAAAAATTTCAGTCTAACAGGTACTAAAAAGTTGGTTAACATTACTAACTCCCTAGCAACGGCGTCAAAAACATTATAGGTTTTCGAAAATATACGGTTCTATCGAGTAGTAAAAGTATCGACCCACAAGAAGTTGAAGTAATTACCAATCTAATTCTCAATTTTGTTTAGCGAAATAAGTTTTTGAGAGTAATGTTTGTTTGGTTCAAAATTCAGATTTAAAAAGTGTCATGGGATTGTTGTTTTCATCGTAATGCTAAACTCTAAACATTCAATTGGTATGTCATGTTTCCTCTCAAAATACATGAACATATCTCAACAATAGTCATGTCTAGTCTCATGGTTGATTGTCGTTGAAACCCTTTGAGCACAACCTTATTGTCCTAAAAGCAATCAAACCTATCTTTGCAGATTTTTGTACAGACTTGTCTAGACGTTAGTTGAATATGATTCGATCAATATATTATTCCAACAATCCTAAGACTAGAAAATTATTTTCACTCATGATCATTGTAGACATGAGATTAAAGTAAAGAGAAATGAAAATAAAAGCATAAAAATCAATGACTGAAAATGTAAAGTGCTGAAAAATAAAGTGCAGAAATGTAAAGAGCAACTATAAAGTGCGGAAAAATAAAAACTAGAAATTTAGAACAATGTAAAACTTTGATTCTTAAATTAGAGTAAGTTCACAAACAAGAATCATGCTCTTTACCCAAACAGCTTCGCTCATTCCCAAAGTAAATGTCGAAAATGCCCCCGCGCGAGTTAACTTGCGCAGCGTGAGTTAACTCACGCTAGTGCAAATCTTATTTACTCTCAGCATGAGTTAACTAACGCTATTGCAAATCTCAACTTGAGTTAACTCACGCTAGTGTAAATCCTGTGTAAATCTCTTCGTGAGTTTACTCACGCAAATTTAACAGTAGCGTGAGTAAACATACGTAAGGGCATTTTGGTCATTTACTTTGGGAATGAGCAAATCCATTTGGGTAAAGAGCAGAATTCAACAGACAATCCAAGATGCTTTCCAAGTCTGATACGAGGCCTATTTAAAGTCTAAAGTCATAAACAAGTCATTAAATTCGATTTAGAAACCTTAAGTCCGATATGAGGCCTAACTGCAGAGGGTGCACGATTGTGCTTGTGCTCAAAACTGTTGAAATTTTGCAGACTAAGAAGGACGCGCATTCGTGCTAGGTAGGTGCACAAACCGTGCTAGGTATATTTGTAAAAATATTCAAAAAGTCTTATTAATTAATGATTGTATTTGTTTGATGTTTTGTTTCTTAATATTAAGAAAGGTAAGGAGTACTCCCTCCGTCTTACAATAATAGTTTCTTTAGCATTTTTTTTTTTTAAATAATTGTTACTTTATAATACCATTGCAATATTTTTTTGCTTTCTTTCTATTATTAGATCGTTATTTATTGAATTTCATCCAAATTAATCACTCAATTAACTGCAATTAATAATATTAACTACAATTAATAATAATATTTTAATAAATAATATTAATTTTATGGTTAAAATCAAAGGCAATCAATCATTTCCTTAACGATACAAACAAAGGACTGAAGTACACTAAAGATTGTGAGAGAGAGTCGTACAAACACCGGCGGCCACCCATGAAAAAGGAGAGAACCTCTCTCAGACGATCAGTTGCTTCCACAGAAACAAGTATGGAGTCTACTCAAACAAGAAGAAGAAGAAGAAAATCAATGGTTGCTGGTTCATATTTACCAGATGAGTGTTGGGAATGTGTTTTCAGATTCCTCAATGACGATAATCGCTGCTTGAAATCTCTCTCCGTCGTATCAAAACAGTTCCTCTCCATCGCTAACGATCTTCGGCGCTCTCTCACAATCTATTATCCAACCCTACCTTCTCTCCCACGTCTCTTTCATAGATTTACCAACCTCACCTCCCTCGATCTCTCGCGCTTCCAAGGTAACCTCACTGAACTTCTAATTAAAATCTCTCATTTTCCATTGAAACTCACATCACTCAATCTCTCAAACAAACAAATCATTCCCTCAATTGGGTTGCAAGCTTTTTCCAAAAAGATTACAACTTTGACCTCTCTCACTTGTTCCAAATTGCATTATGTCAATACCAGCGACCTCATATTTATCTCTCATTGTTTCCCTTTGTTGGAAGTCCTCGACCTCAGTTACCCCTTACGATGCTACCACAGTGCGGTACAGCTTTCACTTTTCGAAAAACTTCGCAAGGTTAATTTCTCTGGTCATTCCGACATCAATGACAAATTGCTTCTCCATTTGTTCGAAAGTTGTAAGGTTCTCGAAGAGGCTATCCTGTTGCAATGTTTTGACATAACCTTTGATGGAATTGCTACAGCTCTCCGCGAGAGACCAACCTTGAGGACTTTAGCATTTTCCAAAACTAATGGACCGGTAAAGGTGACGAATGAGTCAACTTACATTACTTCACATTTCATTTCCTCCTTGGTGAGTTTGAAATGCTTAGCTTCTCTTGATTTATTGTCTTCGAATATCTCGGATGAGTTTCTCTCCTCTATTGCCATCGAACGTCTACCTTTGACGAGGCTTGTTCTCCAAAATTGCATCGGCTATAGTTATTCCGGAATCATTTCTTTGCTATCCAAGTGTCAACATTTCCAGCATTTGGATCTTGAAAATGCTGTTTTTCTCAAAGATGAACATGTTGTGGAGATGTCTTTGTTTCTTCGTGATTTGGTATCTATAAACTTGGCTCGTTGCTCGAAGCTCACAGAATCAGCCTTCTTTGCACTTCTTAGGAATTGTCCTTCACTTAGTGATATCAAAATGGAAGCCACGTGTATTGGGAAAAAGAGTCTAGAGAGTTCTAGATCTTTGATGGATTTTGTTGCATACCCTCAATTAAAGTATCTTTGTTTGGCTCACAATTCATGGTTATTTGATGAAGACATCAGAATGTTTGCTTCCATTTTCCCCAATTTGCAGCTGCTTGATTTGAGCAATTGTTGTCGTATATCTGAAGAAGGTATTGTTCAAGTTTTAGGGATATGTTGTAACATTAGACATTTGAACTTATCCCAATGTTCAATGGTGAAACTAGAAATGAACTTTGAAGTTCCCAAATTGGAGGTGTTGAACTTGTCAGATACAAATGTTGATGATGAAGCACTTTATATGATCTCAAAGAGTTGTCGTGGGCTTATGAAATTGTCACTTGGAAAATGTAATGATGTCACAAAGAAGGGAGTGAAGCATGTGGTAGAAAACTGCACGCAACTGAGAAAGATTAGTTTGGATGGCTGTCATAAAGTACCTGCTAATGTTGTTTCTTCGATGGTATCTTCAAGGCCTACGTTGAGACAGATAAAAGCTCCTCCATCTCGTACGGGTGCCTTTAGTGCGAGAAAGGCAAAATACTTCTCGCGTCATGGATGCCTTGTTCGCTAGCATTGTTGAAATCTTCTGCTGAAGTTTGAGCTCTGAAATGTAAGATGTTTTTCATTTTTAGATGTTCTCCTAATAAATTATTCTCATTTAAGAAAAATGTCAACTTACACATGTGTATTCGCTTCTGTTCATGGTAATTGGATAAGTATAGGTGTAAGATTTGAATTTATATATAATGCACAATGTAATGAAAGCAGTTGGATGGTATATGCAGTGTTAAATTCTTTTGTTTTCTTAGCTTTGCCTTGAATTGTGTTACTTGGATAAGATTCCGGTGTCATAGTTATTGTAGCCCTTTGTGGCAGCAAGGGTTTTGCATTCTTGCTATATCACACTTGTTTTCTGAGTATCCATGGCCATATCAACTTTCGAGAACCAACTTTATTATTTCTTTTTGGATATAAAACGCACAATCATCAACCTCTATTCTTTTTCTCCTGATTTTTAACTTCCTTACTAGAAATTTCTAGAATATTGTAAGGAATCAAATTTTATATATTCCATATTGTGATATGTTCTTATATGACTTCCAAAATCAGGAATTTCTTAGCCTGGCTTTAGTTTTGTTCAATCTGAGATACTAAGAAACTTCCCTTTTTCTACTGTTGTGAATTGAATAGAATTTTTGTCTTTAGTTCTTGTTACATTGTTGGTTTTTAGTTAGAGCTATACTCTGGGATCAGAGTGTTGTTTTTTGAGAACACTGAAGATCTTGAGGCCCATTGCGGTTCGATGTAGTCATTACATGTGTTATTTTGCAATCAATGCAGTTTTAATTTTAGAATTTCGTGTAATTTTCAAACCTATTACCATTGCCACGTGATACAGTTGACGGCAATATTGCGGCTGCATCATTTGATTTTATTGCCGCCCACTATTTAAAACCACTGGTTATGAGTAAGATAACGAAACAGAGGTGTAATTTACAAATGTTTAATCTTTTTCTCTACGTCTATATATCCCTATAGTTTTTATGGGTTGTTACACTGTTTTACTTGTTATGGAGACCCACTGAGCCAAAGGAAATCAATGGTTGCATACATAAACTGTGTTTCCTTGAAAACAAACCAAACAAAATATATTGTTCTCCTCCAATTACATTACGTAATTATATTGCTTTTGAGGATGTCTTTTGATTGTTTTCGATGTTTCTTCAGTAAAAAGTTGGGGAGAGTATTAATTATAAATTTTCTATTCCATTTTCTGGAAGCCCAAAACCAAAATGTTAGGTTGGTCAGCTATTTTACAAGGGAAAATTCATATTTAATAACCTTAAAACAAAAGGACCTTTGAAAATTAGATCTCATTGCATTGAATCACTTTCTCATATCAGTTTTGGATTCTGAGCAGTCACGAGACCACACATTCACACATTTAGTTAATTTACACTTTCAGATTAATCCTTTAGTTACACCTTTCTCTTGAAATCAGTGATTTGTGTGAAATCTAATCGTCTAAGTTCACATGCTGTGTGAATGTGAGATAACATAGCAGCAGAAAAATCATTTCTTTTGATTAAGGATAATATGCGACAATTTTAGATTTTGTGTGAACACCTGCGAAAAAATGATTTTTTTTTTCTTTATATAGTTTGATAAGCATGTGTAGATAGAGTTTGAGCCTTGGTTAACAACAAGCTAATAACAGACAGTGTCATATGTCTTATGGTGTAAGCGTAGCAGGGATTGAATACCCATTCTAACCATATGGTTTCATCATAAATATGGTAACAATTGGGAAAAAAGCATGGGGTTTGGAGCAATGCAATGGCAAGTAAAGCTAAATCACAAACTTAAGGGGTCAAGTTATTACTAATTTTTAAAGCTTATCTAGCTAGCTAACTCTTCTTCCCTCACAATTTTGCCTTTTACCTCAACTAAACCTGGATAGACCAAAATTGCAAAATGAGTAAAATAGAGCATTCTGTTTTTTTTCTTTAAAGATCAACAAGAGCAATAAATTAAAGCTGTGAAAAACAAGTCATACTTAGCCTTGTCTTTTGGACCAACAAAGTATTTTTTTATTTTTTTTTGCTAATCCAAAGTAGTAACAAGTCATACTTAGCCTTGTCTTGTGGGCCATTATGATAGCTATGCAATGATAGAGAAGTAGTAAAACAACTTCTCTGCTTTACTACTTCTTTGCAGCACTGAGTCAAGTCAATCAAACCCTCTTGGATAACAAGTTGGTTGCAAACCGAAAGAAATGCTATTTTGCCCGGTCGGTGGAATATTTGGGACACATCATTTCTCATGGAGTGGCTATGGATCCGGCTACAATCAAATGTGTTCTACAATGACCGGTACCAAAGAACGTAAAGGGAGTAAGGGGTTTTCTCGGCCTACCGGCTATTATAGGATGTTTATGAAAGACTATGGTAAGTTAGCCAAGCCTTTAACAGACCTCACAGTATACAAACCGGGTTTGGTAAATAAACGAGTGAATTACTACTATGGACCAGTAGAACTGGGCAGTGAAACTGTTAGGTTAACAATTTGACATAGTATACAAACCGGGTTTGGAGTGGATGCCCTGTCCCGCATGCATGACAACCCTGAATTGCATTCTTTAATGAATTATCCGGAGTGGCTTTAGGGTAAGGAAGTACTCTTGAAGGGAATCATTGCTGCCCTGTGCCTGCAAAAAAGAGAATCAACTAGGCCCGGCTCTGTTTTATGAGGATAGATTGGTGCTGGCTGCAAATTCAAGTGGATCCCAAAACTGTTGGAATTTCATTCATCTCCAGAGTGGTCACTTGGGGTTTTATAGTACATATCGGCGGGTTGCATCTAGTTTTTTTGGGTTTGGCGTGAAGAAACATGTCCAGCAGTTTGTTCAGGCATGTGATATATGTCAAAGGCAGAAATATATGGCGGCTGCACATGGAGGACTTTTCGCAACCACTTCCAGTTCCGTCTCAAATGGATTGTGTCAATGGATTTCATAACCGGATTACCCAAGTCTTGGGGCTATGAGGCAGGAATGGTGGTGGTGGATAGGCTTTCAAAGTATGCACACTCTGCCTTTGAAGCATCCTTATATAGTCATGGAAAGGATTGGATCCATGGCTTACAAGCTCAGGCTTCCCGATACAGCTAGTAAAAACAGGTTTTTAATCAAGTCAAACCTTGACCATTCCCATATATATATAGTAAAAGTTATGCATAGCATACTCTTCTAATATATACTGAGTTCGTATTTTAACGTTTAGAACCGTGAATTTGACTTTTTTTTTAAAAATTTCTACTGAACTATTTCAAAGTTGAGTTGAAAATACCCGCTAGAAAAAGACATATCTACTGAACTAGTGTATCATACAAGAACCTCATACAAGAACCGCTACAAATAACAAAGTGTATCACCTGTGCTAGTAGTTTTGAAGTTCATTGCATTAATTTTCACGAGGTTTTTAACCCTGAATTGTACACTTTTGTCTAATGTGATAAAAAAATAGTTCAATTCCAGAATTCAAAATGAATTGGTGTCATGTATTTACTAGACTCGACTATATTAACATATTTGTCTTAATTCTTAATTGGCATGCCGAAGAGTGTTCCATTCCATTTGAATGACATTGAGTTTTGGTGACATTGATAACAGTTAAATATTTATCTTCTTTTTTTTCCGCTTAGATCCTTTATCTTTATAAACATGCGCAAATTAATCCTTTTTTCTATTTTTAATTAAAAACGTTAAGTATTAATCTTATTTTTTTCCACGTAGATCCTTTATCTTTATTTTTTTTGGTTACAAGATACTTTATCTTTATAAACATGCACAAATTAATCTTTTTACTATTTTTAATTAAAAAAATTGGTGATATGGCAAATCACATAGGATAGTTTTAATTATTTTTTTTTATATTGAAAATTAAGAAAACCCAGAAATATATGAAGACTCTCATTCTCATTCATTGTCATCTTCATCTCATTTTCTTGAAAAATATTCCTTTAGTCAAACCAAGAAATTACCAAATCTCTTTCAATCTCAACACTTTTTCTTCTCAACCTTTAATCTCATCATCATATCACAAGTGCCTTCTCTCTCTAGAATTTTATCTTCATCTCTCACATCATCCAGTGGAGATCAAAACTCTTATACTCTATCTCTCTTTTAATCTTGGTACTTTTTCTTCTACTTCACCTTTTTTTTTAATATCATCTTTCAAACAACTTAATTGTTGTGAATTCAGACTTAAAATCACACCAATAAATTTAGATGTGTGGAGCAAAGGAAAATAGAAACCAATATCAAAGTAACCACAAGCAACAATAACAATAAAAAACCTAGATCTAATCTAGGAATCAAGTGAAAAGAACGAAACCACAAGCAAAAGATAAAGAGAGAAGAGAAACAAACACACCCATAAATGTTTACTAGTTCAGTCCAAATTGACCTACTATAGGGGAGAGATTGATCTCTCCAATCCACTATCAATGTGTTTTCTACAAAGAGATATAAAAGGGTTGCAAGAAATTAACTTCAACACGCTCACAAAGAACAAACCCTAATTTGTACCATTTTTTCCCAATCTCACCAATGAACAAGACACTCAATGGTTTTCACTCACCCAAGGTGTTTCAAATGTTTCCCAAACCAAGAGAACCCTCAACCCTAAAGTTACCTCTTTTGATTTCCCAAGTTTCTCTCTCTTGAATAGCTACTCAAAAAAATGAACAGTGAATGCTTAAATAGTGTCCAAATACTGTCAGAATTGTGTCACGATTGTCAGAATCGTGTCACGGTAAGTCTCGTACATAGCACATTACTATAACCTTATCTCAAAATCGTGTCACGATTTGCTTCCAGTAGCACCATCCCATTTTTCCTCCAAAATCGTGCACGATTCTTACAATTCCGAATTCCCAATTTTGAGGCACATTAAACAATAATCATTTTCATCTGTCGAAAAAAACTCAGCATCATCGGTTCATTGTTTCATATTCTTCATAGGTTCTGAAATCAAAAAGAGAATAAAAATAGAAAACTCATTATATGTGTGTATGTTACCTTGATAGAGATTATTAATTTATAACCAGTTTAAAAACTAAAATCCAAAATCAGAAAACCTAAATACCCAGATTTATGCTCCTTGATAGTTGGATTAGGCAAGTGGTGTACCAAACCGTTTACCAAGTAATAAAGTGTAAGTAGAGTATTGTATCCACATGGATTGTCGTTTCAACCAAACAATTCGCGTTGCTTATTTGGTAACAAAATAAAATGAAAGAGATAAGGGTTTAGAGTTTTGCAAAGTTAATCTATTTGTAACAGAGCAAAGTTTACATGTTTTGATTGCAGAGTGTTAGTGGCGGTTAGGATCCTTTGAATCACCTCTATTTATTTGTTGGAATTAAATAATAGTCAAGTCAAGTTCAATTATTCTAAGTAGACTATTTAAGTGATGAGTTCGTTGGGACGTTATAACCTAATCAACTGTCAAGTTGCACCTGTTTGTCACACGGTGATCCTTACATGTGGGGTCTTACTCTCTCAAAGATGTAGGTATATCCCTCCTCCTGTCGAGTTGCACCTGCTGATCCACGTGACAGTTCGTAGGGGTCTTACTCGCTCAGAGGTAATTGATACATAAACTTAAATTAGAGTTCCTAAATTTCCAAAGATATGACTTTCCCAATGTTCCTAAAATTTCCACCATCTAATAATCTAATAAGTACATAACATACTCTCCCTTCAGTAGTTCTACAAACGAGCAACCCTATCAATGTCTACCTTACCAAGGTGAAAGAAGAATGGAGTTACTAGGCTGATTTAAGTCGTGAAGTCACATGTTTCCTTAATTACTAACTAGTTACTACGTGATTTCAACATATGTTCATCAATATTAGGTATGTCACCTCCCTAAGTACTTACTATCAGGGTATGCTCGTTTTCAGTTTGTTTCACTAGTTACTAAT
>Ga0099826_10004201_pt1 | contig 10038 bp, 5 predicted proteins | sample Mtrugardesep15_FD_76830 | JGI IMG/M metagenome (GOLD analysis project Ga0099826, IMG submission 76830) | Root nodule microbial communities of legume samples collected from California, USA - M. trunc garden sep15 | ecosystem: Host-associated > Plants > Roots > Nodule | place: USA: California...
ACGACTAATTCAAAAGGATTTGAAGTCATTGGATGCTTATTCGTTGAAGAGAGTTGAAAAAGGACAATTGTACGAATTGTACAACCACTACCTCCACAACTTTGTTTTGTCTCTACAACAAGACAAGAATAACAGCTATGCCTGCACCAGTGTTCCTCTAGACTTGGAATGGATTTGAAATTGATCCTTCGTAGGACAATAACCAAATCAGGCAACAATTCATTGATGATTTGATCAAGCTTCAAACGACTCTTTTTGATGTGCTGGCAATCAACAACGTCTCTTTCACACCTCTATATAAAGGAGTGAAGACTTAGAGAATAACAAGGCTCATGCAACAATTTACAAGTGTCAAAACTTTGTTGAAATTGTTCTTCACATCAAAGTTCACTTAGAATTTCTTATCAACATTCATAGCTTAGAAATTCTAGAGTCTTAAGAGTCTGTATCTGATTTGTATTGTGAACACCATTGATTGTATGTCAAGTGTTCAATCTCAAACAAATTTCTTTGTAATTCTGTTTGATTAGAAGTCTCTTGCAGTTGTGCTTGAGCATATGAAGTCTCTTTATTTAGTTCTTGAGCATAGGAAATCTCTTGCAGTTGTGCTTGAGTAGTTTGAAGTCTCTTGCTAGTTTTAGCAATGAGCAGTTGTAATCAGATATTACATTTTTTAGTGAACTTTTCTTGGAAGTGCAAGGGGGGCATGACTACTTCTGGTTTGTGGAAGGAACCTGTATAATTGCTCTCTCTCTCTCTATCTATCTCTCTCTCTCTCTCTCTCTCTCTCTCTCTCTGCTTCTAAACTGTAACTTCAGTAGGAGAAAATGAAGAGAAAAAAAACACAATTTAACCTCCTTCTTATATTTTTCTCACCTTCAAAGTTAAAAAGTTGTTTAGCATTATTACATTACCACTTAAACATCACCATAAATAATGTCTCAAAAAACATAGATAACAAGAAAACAAATAAACACCACAAACTTGATCATCACATAGGCACATTATTTCACATTGATTATTCGAGATATTAAAGACTAAACTTGAAGGAGAGTAAAGTACTAAAATATTTTAAAATACTCATTTTGGGTGAGCTTTGAGTTCTATTCAATTCATTTTTCACTGAAGTCTTTAATATTCTTCTTCATGATATTCTTTTTCTTCAGGCTCCTCTACATGATATTGGTATGGATTATCAACATCATCTTCTTTGCCACCATCTTCTTCCAAGATGCCTTCAACATTTTCAGCAGCTCCTATCCTGACACTAAAAAATTGGCGTTTTCAGACGGATTCAATTTCTTTTCAAATGTTCTTTAAAATATGGACTGGATTTAGAGTGATTCATTCTTTTGAGAGAATTTGACCCAACTTTATCTGTAATTCATACAACTATGAGATTACGTCTAAAATCTGTCCAAAAATTTGAAACGAATCTAGGACAGAGTATATTATGTTGTTTGTTTTTTATTTAAATCTTGGATTTGTCTTATATTCGTGTGAAATTTGGAGACAGATTTGGGATAGCTTACGCTTTATAATTTTTCTTTTTTACTTTTTAGCAAATTCCATCCAAAAACTGTGTGAAATATTGGGCTCATATGAATAGTACTATTAAACAACCTTAACTCTCATTCTCTGTGTTGTCGCGTCTCCACCATTCTTTCTATAATATTTCTAGTTCCTTCTCTCTAACATATTCTCTAATGTAGGCCTTACATGGAGAAACAAATATCAGATCTAGACTTCTCTCATTCTCGTCACTCTTTCTTTTTGCATGAAGATTAAATAAATTTAGAGAACCTTTGAATCGATTCAAAGAATTCCATATGAAGATTGAATAGATTCAGAGAATCCTTAAATAAATTCAAAGAAACCCAGAACAGATTTGAATCTATTCAAATGTAGTTTTCATGAGTCAAACACCCGAGAGCTTAAATGATACGATTCAAAATAAATATGAATCGAACCAAATCATTAAAAAATAGATTTTTAACAAATATTCATGAGTCAAACACCTGAGAGCTTGAATGATTCGATTCAAAATATGCATGCAATATTTGAATCAAATCAAATCACTAAAAACAGCTCATAAGACACCATTGAGATGATTTTGAGATAGAGACTAACTAAGATGCTTTCACAATTTCAACTAAGCAATGAAACAAGTAAAAAACAACACAAAACATCAACCTAACAAACATAAACAAAACCTAAACTAAACGATTGAAGGAGCAGTTACACTTTTACATTATAATCAATTTGAGAAGGCAAAGATATACTAATTTGGTGTTTTCTTCGTTATAGGTTCAACCAATTTTCTATTCTTAGTAAAAAAGTCTGTTTGTTTAATTTTAAGACCAAAGTTTCTCATTTTCTTATTCTACCATGCATTATAACATTTAAATAATACCATGCAGCTTTAGATTGTGGTATGAAAAGATTATCCCTCTTCTACGTTTTTTTTGAGAGAATCCCTTTTCTACGTTCTTCACATATTGAACTTTGAACATAAGTTATTTTCATAAGTAAAGAAGATTTTTCATGATGTGTTAAGAAAATTTTATTTTGTCCCGAGACGCACTTCACTTGAGAGAAAGAGCAGTCAGACTACTAGGGAAATCATAATATCTTGAGCCAAGAAACCGCGCGGACATAAGTGTGTAATATACTTATCAATTGATTTAAATGGTAAAATAACAAACAAAATTTTTTTTAACACAAAATTGACAACAAACTATATAGTCAGTGCACTACAAATATGGGATTAACACAATTTTGTTGATGGTTAATAAATTTACAAAGTGTTGAAAATCATTATATATATGCATATTTGAACACTGAAAATAATTATAAATTGCAAAGATGAATTATTTTTTTAATATAATTTGAGAGACAAATATGTATAATTAATTAATAAGTGCGTAACATCTGTACTTGAAGGAACTAAAGTTGCCAACCTTTATATATGAAAATTAAATGAAAAAATAAATTAAGATAGAAAAGTGTTTAACATTTATAAATTAAGAGATAAAAATAAATAAAAAAATATTTAAGAGACTATTGTGAAATTTGAAAATAATTCAAGAGACAAAAATTGTAAACTATTCTTAAAAAAATAAATATATATATTAGATACTAAATGGACAAATGATTTGAGGAGGATGAATATTGCAAAAGGGACATATATATTGAGATAAAAAGGAATGGTATGTTCAAATAAAGGTTAACTAAATTGGTAAGAAATTGACTCATTCGGAGTATCAAAGAACCAACTTCCTCTTTAGAGGGTGATATAATTTTTTTTTTTCTATGTAAAAAATGAGGGATATGCGAATAGTTAAATATAGGATAACATTTTTTCTTCTTATTTTTTTTAAGTATACGCAATCTCCTTTTACTTGTTAAAAAAAAACCTTTAGTAAATCAAAACTCACTCAAATAATAATAGAGGGTAAACACAATTTAACCTTAAAAATGACAATGTAAATAATTATTTATTATGTCTCTATGAGCTTGACTTAGATGATAGAGACACTACGTTATAGTATATATAAATCTTGAAGTTTGAATTCGGGATTCCCCACTTTTTTTGAGATATTCTAAATTCTACATTTAATCACTTTAAATGTGAGTTTTAGTCGCTAAAGTATTTGAAAGAAATATTATTATACCCCATGAAATATTGAATATCACAGCCAACCTGGATGGATAAGTGAACCTTAATTTAGATAAGAAATTGGAAGATTCAAAGACCACATCATCTGAAATTTGAGTAAAAACGTTAACGAGTTGCAAGAAGGTGCATAAGATTGGCTACTAGTACTTTCAAATAAACTCCAAGTGGGCTCACTTTTTGTCCGTGGTTTCTTAATTTCTACCATTGATTCATACATTCTATAACAATCCAACTAAAAAAAATAATAATAGTTATATATATTTTAGCAATTTTTTTTTTGTTTTAAAAGATATATTTTTTTTAACAAGGCAAAATGAATTATATTAACAAAATCATAGCAATCCCTTCAGCACAAGGTGTGCCAAAGAGGCTACTAAATATACAAGCAGTTCAATGAGAAACAACAAAACAGTGCTAGCCGATACCCAAACACATTAAGGGGTTCGACCATCACAATTGAGTACCAAAAACAAAAGTAACCTGCTTAACTTTCAGCCACCACAAAGAATAATACTTTACTTTTTCAAGTAGCTAATAACTATTGCATTCCTGATTTTTAAACTACAGACTGTTTCTTTCATTCCACAAGATCCAAGAACACAAAAGCCATATGAGATGTAGAAAATAATAGTTATACGTGATATTTTCTTTTCATAATAATAGTTATACTTATGCATGATATTTTTTTATAGGGTCACGTAACATGTGCTCATGTTAAGGATTCTACTCTTTTTTCTCTCCGATAAATCAAGAGGTGGGTCAACGATTATAAAGATAATAGGTATTTGTTGTAAAATTTTTACTTTTAAAAAATAAATTGACACAATTTTTAATATATAATTATTTTTTTATATACTAACATATACCGTTACCGTTAGCATTTTCCTTTTTTTATAAAATGATATTGGACATAATATTGATGGAAAACTTCACCTGAAATATACATCCCTTGTAACTATAGTGAGAATAAGCTGGCCACATTTTTTCTTACAGTTGATGACAATAAACTAGAACAAAGGTTCATATCAGCAGCCTAACCTATTCTCACTCGTCATAAATACATAAATAATACAAGTACCAACAACCCGTTTAACTTATTTTTTAGTTTATAGAAAATAATTTATGCAAATAAATCAACTTTTATATCAATTCACAAGTTCTTACCAACAATTCATAATGTTGATTTTTTTTGAGGGATCATAATGTTGATTTTGTAGTGTTGTCTTGAAAATGTATTCTATATTCATAAACTATATATTCATAAACTACCTTAACAAATTTATATAATACATAAAAACTTATTGATTTATATAAGTTGTTTTAGATGAAGTCATAAGTAAGAAAATTCGAATGAGCCATAGATACTTTGAACCCCACATGCGCAAACCTTGTTGGTTCGCAGTGGTGTCACGTATTCTTGTTGCTATTTCTCGTGCGAAAAAGTTAAGCACTTCTACTTTTCATTAATTTTGGTGTATCGTGTGCAAGTTTCCTAAGATGGTGACAGCTTGGGATAACGAAAATACAGTACAAATTTAAGACCTACAAATAATTTCCAATTTCCTCTAAAAAAAAAAATAACGCTAGTTTTAGTATTTTAAAAAAAGATGAAGAAATATTTTCATTTAGACAAAATGCTAATAATTATTGAAAATTCATACAAATAAATAATGAGTTAGAATTTAAATCTCGATTATGAAGTCCGACATAACAATTCCAATATTTTTAATAGTTGAACTAGAATTTATGTTATTTTTACTAAACTAACAAATAACTTTTTAGAATTAGAATTAAGATAAGACATACATTTTCAATGTTAGACAATATTGCAAATTCTTTTCTTTATAAAGAAGACAACGTTATTGGGAGTATAAGGAGTATTCAAATTCATCATATAAAATAGCAAAATTACTAGTCTAAGCAGCTCATTGGGCATCAACATCAAACTGAAAAATTCAACCCTAATTTTATACCTTCTCTATCAATGAACCAACCCCAAGATAAAGTGTTTTCTCATAGACACTATTTAGGATATTTAATTTTTTTTATCATGGACTAAAATCTCAGAATTGGTAATTTTTATGAACTATTTGTGAACTGTTATTTGAATTCTAAAAAATAACCACCACCCTAACCCTAAAGTTTGATATATCAAATCAAAATAATGGAGGATTATGAGATATGGACCGAGATAGTGTTTGGTAGGGAGCAAAATAAATTGTATGCGAATTCGATTGCTATCATAGCCGACATATATAGAAGCATGACTTTTATAGCTGTGAAAAGTTCCAAATAAGGTATAAAAAAATGGTAAATTAATGTCATGTAGACATAGCAAATGGACAAATGGAGTGATACATTTGAAGTGTGGTTTAGTGGCTAGAGTTAGCTTAGTTATAGCTGGGGGTGGGGGAAGGTGCATGTGATCAAAAGTAGAAACGTAAGATGTTGGCATTGAATGGAGGTCAAGATGATGGTCATTTCTAGCACTTAAGGACCATGTGGTGAAATCAATATCCTTATCATTTATCATTTCCAACAAGCTGTTGAAATGAATGTGTGTGGAAATAGTTATGGTTATACCAGTGAAATAATTCTTGTGGTTTGTTTTTTGACCAGATGCAAATACCAAAGGGAATTGGTATTGTGACTATTGTCCATATATCCCTACATCTGGACTAAAGTAGTATCTTTACATTGTTAATTGGATAAAGTAAAATACACTACAATTCATTATTACAAGACACTAGTAGTCTGTATACCATAAATTAAAAATTTACAGTAGATCTAATCTGAAAATTTGTATATGGAAAGGATGAGGTGTGCAGAAGAGAATAAGAAATGGTAATTTTGTCCAATAGAAAAAAAAGTGGTGGTATCAATTATTATGGGCATACATGTAAGATGTGGATCATGGATTTGATTTGTATATACTTATGATATGATGTAAAACTTTAGACATGTATCAAATTAAATTATTTCATGTAGATAATTTAGTAACTAAATCAATAAAAATGACACTTTGATCAAATATATGTGTAAAAAAATTCATTAATTGGTGTTTAGAAAGTAACGTTTAAGCTGAAGGGAATTTTTTTAACCATACATGGGTAAGACTGACGATGTTTGGATTGTGAAGAATCAACATGAACATAAAGTAAACGTAGCAGAACTGAGGATGTTGCATTGAATATGTGGTAAGAATTAGAAATGATGAGATTAACAAGAAAGTTGGGGTATCACCTATAATATAAAAGATGGTAGAAATTAGATTTAGATGGTTTGAGTACGTAGAGAGAGAAAAAAATATGAATTCTATAGCAAAGATAGTAAATCAGATGAAATGGAATTATATTACTAGATATAGGATAGACATGAAAAACTATAAGAGAAACTATCAAGAATCTAAAAATAAATGAATTAAAGAAATACATAATTCTTAATAAAACACTATGACATCATTTCATTGATGTAACTCATCTCAATAGAATAAGACGTTGTTGCTGCTTATAAAAAGTTAGTAATTAATCTTAAATAGATAGATAGATAACTCCTACATCAAGAACCAAACGTGGCACTCAAATAAAATACAATCTATACTTAAGCTAGATAGATAAATGTTTTTTATCTCCCAAAACGTTTGTGTTGGGGGTGCGAGAAGCAACGCTCTTAATGATGAAATATGATCGAATTCGTATTTATCCGTATCAAAACAAAAGCTGAACAATTGGTAAAAAAAAACGAAAATGGCTTCGCCCAGGTTCGAACTGGAGACCTTCAGTGTGTTAGACTGACGTGATAACCAACTACACCACGAAACCATGATGTCAATCATCGATATTAAAAACAATATAAACCAAATAAACTATATCAATAATTTGAAAACCTGTTATAAACATTTTCTGTGTAAAAGAATTGAAGTTGAAATTTCACACTATTATCACTTTAACTAACTAACAATGCTCCGAGCAACTACATTTCCGGCACCGAACAATTCCGCGGTGATTCTCACCGGAAATCACACGTGTCCTTATCTTCAACCCACACGTGTCATTTTCCCTCGCTCTTCTTTCCTTTCACGGTTGCAATTCCGGCGAACCAGCGTTAAGAGTCTGCGTGGCGTGCACGGCGGTGGGTTCATCCCGGCGGCAGCGAAGAAAGAAGTACGTGGAAGCGCAAACATAGTTGATGAAATTGAGGAAGAATTCGAGGAAGAAGATGATGAAGACGAGGAGGTTGATGATGATGAAGAGATAGTTGGATTTGATGAAATGAAAGAATGGTTCGAGAAGAAGCCGAAGGGATTTGGAGAAGGGAAAGTGTATGATACTTCAATTGAAGATAAGCTGTTTGAAGAAATGCAGAAGAGTAAACAAGTTCAAGCTCTTAATTTGAAAAAGCTTAAAACCAATCCTATCAAAAGTACTGTTACAAAGAAGATAGGTAACTCATCAAAATTCAATTTTTTTGATTTTTTTTTAATTTTGTTATTGCACCCTGTTACAAAGTTATTTATTTGGTGAAATTATTCTGTTATTGATGATGGGGTTTTGTTTATGTTTTTGTTGCTGTGTTGTGTTTGTTGCTTTATTGTGCATAAAGCATTTTTCTATGGGAATTGGTTCATTTGAAATAAGTGGTTCACTTAGAGAATAAAATGAGCAATCTTAACTGATATCTATATGCTTGGTTCTGCGGTGAAGAAAATTGATTTTGAGTGAATTGATTCTGGCTAAAATTGAGTCGAAGGGACGTGCTTTATGTTTGAATGCATTCATGTAAAACTGACTTGAACAAAATATTTGAGTGTAAAGATCAATTATAGAATCAGAAGCTACAATTTCTAGCTTCTATCAGTTGTATGTTTGATTCATTAAGGGAAAATTGAGTTGAATTATAAATTTGTGTGTTAGAATAAATTCTATAATCAAAAGCTACAACTAGTAGCTTCAAGTAGAGTTGCTTTTTAGTCCCCGAAATTGATTTCTCAAAAAAATGCCAAATATAATTTTATATATTTTGGCACTAGAAAAGCACTTCTACGACATCTAAAGATGAAACCAAACACTCTAAGTAGAATCAATTCTAGAGGCAAAATCAATTATACTCTTGAGGAACCAAAGATGTCAAAATCAATTATATACACATCTAGAATCCATTTTGGCTCCTCCAAAAGTGGAACCAAACATACGAGTATGCATGACAAAGTGAATTATCATTTTCTATGATATTAGACTGATTGGTTATTCTTTAATTAATTGAGGTGTACACATTTCAGTTTGTCTTGGAGATTAAGAGAATAATGCTTATGGGGAATTTGTGGTACACCCACTTTTTTAGATTCCACATTTTAACTCATTTGGTCTGTATACCAATCTAACAATTATGCGGATAAAGGGCATCTCAGTGCACAAGGCTCTCACCTGGTGGGGTGGGGTGGGCGGTGGTTTGGAGATGGTAGATGTATGTACTATGTAGTCTTACCTTTGCAAGCGAAGAGGCTGGCAGCAGCCTTATCTTTGCGCCAAAATTTTCCCTTATAACAACTATACCGATCCAACCACTTAATGTGTGGAGAACTGGTACATGAATAAAAAAACAGGTAGAACGTAAGTAACATCAATGCTTAGCTGGTGCACTAATGCTTAGCTGTAAGGGAATATTAAATCTTGTCTGTTCCACTTTTTTGTTCTCTCGATGATTTGTTTTTCTTTACCTTCTCACACATTTTTGTAATTAGACTCGTTTTAAGCTGCACAACTCATGTTAATTGTGAGTTTGTGACTGGAAATAATTTGAAGACTTGATAAAAAATGTTGGGGTCTAGTACATGGCTGCCTTCTTATTCCTGTTGAGCTTACAATTTGAAATTGCACTTTGCAGATGAAATAGTTGTTCCTGTCCGAAGCCGAGTGCGCTTAGTGAATTTACCAAAGAAAAGGAATATTGACAGGGATTTGAAATCAGCTTTTGAAGGGATTCCGGGAATAACAAATATAGTCCCTGCTGTTATCGGAAACAAGAAGACAAGGGATCCTGTCTGCAAGGGTTTTGCTTTTGTGGATTTCAAGCATGAAGATGATGCAGTTAGGTGTGTTCTGACCTCAATCTTGTAATAATGGAAAATAAGGGAAGAGTATGTTTAGTTTGATACATACAATGCATAACATTATTATAATATGGAAAAAGTTTCACATTGATGATTTCTTATAAATTTTGACCAAGTGTTTTATTTTTGATACATCGGATTTATCATCATGAAAAATATTTGTAATTTAGTAGAAGATGGTTTTCTATTCTGGAATATTGATTTGAGCTTCTTCATGCTATTTTGCTTGACTTAAATAAAGTGAGTGCAT
>Ga0099826_10004202_pt1 | contig 10036 bp, 6 predicted proteins | sample Mtrugardesep15_FD_76830 | JGI IMG/M metagenome (GOLD analysis project Ga0099826, IMG submission 76830) | Root nodule microbial communities of legume samples collected from California, USA - M. trunc garden sep15 | ecosystem: Host-associated > Plants > Roots > Nodule | place: USA: California...
CAATTCTTGGAACTAACTCACGTTACAAGGTGTATATAAGACTATTAATCTCTAAATCTAATCTAACAGCCTCTAAACCTAATTCATTCCATCTGGTAGTTGCCGCACACTAAACCTAATAAAACGTGCACACAAAGGTAGAACACGGCAGCACAAGTTTGAAAAGGAAAATAAAAGTAATTAGGAGCGGCACTGTGCGAAAAAGAATTCTTGAAGGAGATTGATCTCAACATCCAATTGTTGTTTTGTATTTAAATTGTAATACTATAATCGAAGAGGAAGAGATGTGTAAATAATATGATGTTGGAGTTCGTTGCTGCTGCCTTTGGGTTTACTTTTGTGTGAAAGCTTCAATTCAGGTATGGGGTGAGAGAAAAGAGTTCGAGATCATGAGTGTAAATGAACTAACATGAAGTTCTCAAAGTTCATTCGGGGCTCACCGCGACGGATGTAGCCTTTTGAGGGAATAATTAATTAATGTGCAAATTTAGGCATGGGAGGTTAAAAGAAGAATTAAAAACATTATTAAGGTGTTGTTTGATTTAAATTATGTGAATATGTGGTATTTGGAGTATTTGTGTGTGCTTATGCTTGATTTGCTACAACTATTTAAATTGATGACTTATTTGATGATTGATATAAATGTGATGTTATGTATTTGAATGTATTTTTTTGGCATGCCACATGTACATGATGACTATTGGAATATGATTATGTGTGATTGAAAATATGATAAGTATTGATGAATGAGATGTTGATTTGAGATGATTAAGCATTGATGTTATTCTTTAGATGACAAGTAATGATGGTTCCAGCTTATGTTGTAGATGGTGCTCTTAAGGAGTATCTTCGGCCAACGAGGGGATAAATTAGATGTAAGGGGGAGAATCTTTGCACTTTAGGGTATCTTAATCTATGATGGGAGGGTTGTCTTAAATTTTAAAATGTTGTTACTGTTATGATGTGAATTTTTATGAGAGATTGATGATGAACGAATTGAAAAGATGAAGTTGGAAGATGAGAATTGACGAAAACTAGTTTAGTTTTTTTTAATTGGGTTTTAGTCTTAAAAAGAGTAAATAATCCGGTAGGTTAACAAATGATTAGTGTTTGAATGATAGGTTAATCATGGAGTGAAGATTAGTCAAGTTTGGCGAGTTTATGGTCGAAAACGAAGTTAGGAAAAGTCCCCTACAGCGGAATCGTAGAAAATCTGCGTTTTCTGTAACCAAAAACAAAAATAAAAACTGAAACTTTTTTGTTCAGAATTAGAATTTAGTGTCTTCATGAAAGTTGTAGATATGAGTGTTAGCTTTAATTGAGCGTTTGTTTGACCTCGTTGTAAAATCTAGAACTCAAGATATGATCAAAATACTACACATGGGTCAGCAGGGTCGTCCTCTTTTCCGAGGCTTAGGAAAACCAATTTTCGACTACTTTATGTTATGAACTAGGTTTCAATGTAAACATAAAAGTTGTAGATATGAATGTTAGCTTTCATGTGGTTTTGGAGTGACTCCAATAGCACTTCAAAAACTTGAATTATGATCAAAATACTACACAGAGGTCAGTACGGTCATACACTCTGTCTATGTTTAGGAAAACCAACCTTTTCACCCCTCTCTGTATCGAATTGGATTTAAGTTCCTTCATGAAAGCTGTAGATATGTGTATTAAATTTCTTTTAGCTTTGGTTTGACCTTATTCAGACATATTGATGATATTCATTTTATAATGATGTTACTAATTATATTGATGATGATAAAATGCATGTCTATTTTATATTGATGATGATAATGACGATGTCTAATTTATATTGACGATGAGAATGATGACGTATAATTATGATGATGATGATTTGAATGATGATGTCTAATATACATTGATGATGAGAATGACAATGTTTACTTATGATGACGATGTGAATGACGATGATGTGTTTTGTCTTGATATTGTGCATAATAGGAAGAGTCTGCATTTATGATTCTGATTTGCTGATGATGGTATGATCTTTAATACTTAAAGAGTCTATCTCATGCATGCTTATAGAGTCATGTCTAGGAATCATGATGACGGAATGACGATGAAAGTTCAGTAACATATCTCTGGCAAATTATGACGATGAAAGTCCAGTAACATACCTCTGGAAAATTATGACGATAGGTGTGGTACCACATTCATATGGGTCTTAGGACTGAGTCCATATGCATAAAAATTGATGATAATTTGTATTTGATGAATAAGTGTAATTATGTGAGACGTCACAATTTGTTTAGGATTATTTTAAAGAAAATAAATATTATGTAGCTATATTCAATGCAAATGAATAATTCTTGCTAAACGTGACTATTCACCTTGATTAATTTTGTTAGTTTCCAAACGCATGCTTAGTGATGTGAAATATATTGAGAAATGAAAAGAACTTATGGATTCTAGATATATCAAAATAACACATTTTGAAGACCGATTACTCCACAAATGCTACGCTAAAGTCACTCTAGAGTTTAAAATAATCTGCTTTTGTATTATTAGGGCTTCTTTACAAATTTGTTTGACCCAACTTAGAAGAGAAGCATAAAGAACCTGGCTGGCCAAACACAGTCATAATAATAGTATAGTATTTTCAAAGTCGTATGCATCACGTTTTTTAAATTGAAGAATATAAAAATTCTTATTATTTTTCTATTTAGGGGAAAAATTCGTAGTATTTTTATTTTAATTCAATGGTCTAAGAAATTAGACAAATAAACAAATTGAATTCTGAAAAGTATGATCCTTAGGAAAATGTATTTGTCTTGAAAAGTTGAATTAAACAAATTAGTAATCAAAATGATGTAAACTAACGGTTGTTGACGGAAACAAATTCTTTAACTTCCATAGAAAATGACCCTCTTGAGCTTAACGTAAACGATCCATTAAAAAACAAAAGTAATCAACATTTTTGGATGCCCAAAATTTAAGTTATCTAATAATTGAGTTCGTCAATTTTCATTAAGCATGTGTTTGGAAGTTAACAAAATCAAGCTGAATAGTCACGTTTAGCAATAAGCTAGAACTACTAGTTTTTCAATAATACGGTGAAATGGTATCAAAATGTGTGGCAGCGATGACCACCGCACAAACAAACTGGCTCTAAAACTAGAGTATTGGTATGCACAACGTGCCAATATTTCTCTTCTCGAGCTATTTGAGATCAATTTAAGAGATTAACTTCTTTAAACATAAGTTATTATTCATATGTATCAGTCAGATATCTGAATGTGAGAAAAACACAAGAAAATGGATGAATTGTGTTAGCTTTTTGAAAAAAATTGAATTGTTAGAGAGAGAGAGAGAGAGAGAGAGAGACGCACACAAGCAAGAGACTTTCAATATTCAATCACAACTAAAAGAGACTTCTAAATGCTTAATCCCAACTGAAAGCGACTTCCAAGAGTTTACAAATAAAAAGATTTGTTCTTACACTTGGTATACAATCAGAGGTGTAAACAATACAAGATTGAACAAACTCAAATACTTAGAATTTCTCATATACAAACTTTGATAAGAAATTATTAAGTGTTCTATGCACTTTTTGATTTGATAGAGTAAGACACGATTAAAAATAGCAGAGTCTTGTCGTTGTTCTTTAAGTCTTCAGCTCCTCATATATCCAAGGATTTGAGATGTGTTGGAGAAGAGTGTTAGTGCATAAAGAGTCGTTGAGAAGCTTCAATTCAAGGAAGTTAACCCATTGTCTGATATGGATAATGTCGTTGATTAGACATTTGAAATTCCTTTGCTGAAACTGGAATTATCAGTTCATTCTCTTTGTCCTTAAAGTTCTTTGTTTGTTTCTACACGTGGTCAAAACAGGACAAAATGCACTATCAGAGTCTTGATAGGGACAACTACAAAAGAGGACAAATCTAACGTGGCTTATGGGTCCTTCATGATATTCTGTTCTTCAGAGTATAGAGGTCTTCAGAGTCTGATGCAGATTTTCAGCTTTATGAGTAGTTGTATTTCTTATGATCCAACGTGTTGACTTCTGGTTGACCTTTCTTCAGATCTTCTATCATAGACTTTTAGGTTCTCTTTGTACTTATGAGGCTCTTATACATGTTCAAACCTTGTTAAGTATTAATCTATAGTCTTGCACATTTGAACATATAAAACCTATTTAATTAAATAGGTCAGGCTAAGGCTTTCAAAAAGCCTATTAAGACCGTCTGACCGGCCTATTAAACTTTTTATATATAATATATCTTCCATTATTAATATTGTTGAAGTTTTTTTTCTTCATAAATTCAAGCCTTCATATGATTGGTAATTTAGTAGTCGATATATTGGTGTGATTAGACCTTCGTAAGATTTCATTATTTAATAGCATACATATTCACGTGCTTTAGACCTTCATAAGTTTTGGCCTATTTAGTAGTAGGCTTACATGTGTTGCTAGGCATTAGTGTAAAACAGGCTTTTAAATAGGCTTCATCAGGTCTTTAAAAAGGTTAGGCCAGACCTCGAAAATGAGCCTATGACGGGTAATAGGCCAGACTCAGGCCTATGATTTTTGAAGTAGACCAGACTTAGGCCTTACAAAGGTCGGCCCGACCTAGCCTATTTCCACCCCTATCTGTGAGCTTAGCTCAGTTGATAATATATGCAGGGGATGAGTTCTGTAACGTCCCGGATTTTTAAATCCAAAACATTACGTCTAATTCTTTGTTTTTAGAAAAATAGGACTAATTGTTTTTCAATGGACTAGCATAATAAATTCCTAGGTAGAAATTAACAAAAATAGTTAAAATAATCTCATTACAATTCGAAAACCCAAATTTGTTTCCCCGCGTACACGCTACAAGCAAAACATCAAGCACACATCATATTTCCTTTGTTATCTAAAATGTTGGTTGTAAGGGTTAGTCTTCAACACCCATGAAATAAAATCAATAATAAATTAAGACATCAAATAAGAATATACAACCATCATTTATGAATCATGCTAAGACATTTCTTTTTAGTTTAGGATATTTATCATTCAAAATGTACGATAACACCATGTTTTTAATGAAGACACAAGACTCAACGTTAATGCAGATGCATGAAATGCAACTAGACCATGATCCGTATATCGCCCCATTTGGCAAAATAGTTTTAATCGCCCCATTTGGCAAAATGATTTTAATTGTCCCATTTGACAAAATGATTTTTAATCGTTCAATTTGGCAAAATGATTTTTAATTGCCCCATTTGGCAATGCTATGAATGCAATGTATTTTTTTTTCTCCAACTCTTTGTAGTTTTATATTTTCGAGCCACATAACTTATCAATTCCAAAAAATCAACAAAAACATAGGGTCACCTTAAATCAATAAAATTCACAATTTCACGTATCAACAATCATATACAAAAATCAACAAATTACCAATTTCACAATTAATCAATCATACATATAATGATTAAAATTCACATATTCTTCAAAATCAATAACAAAAATTACTAACCAACAATTCTTATATTTATTAATAACAATTAATCATTTCACTCATCCATTGAATCAAGAAGCATATCAAATTCAATATCACAATCTATTATTTTCATTTAAATCATGGTAAAGATTAGAGCTCTTACCTCAAACGCTTTACTAAGAACTTTATTCCATGCAGTTTGTTCTTTACTCCGCTAATTCTACACCCAAGGCAATGGCTATGAAAATGTCTCTAGTTGTTCTGTGAATTCTTTTCTCAATGAAAGAGAACTTTTGTGAAGTGTGAGGGAATGAGAGAGATGGACGTGATTCTAATTGCTCATATAACTAACGAGAAAAGTGAGAGAATTTTGAAACTGGAGATTTAGGCAGCATGAAGTGAAACCGAGTGTATGAACTCCAAAGTGGGGGAAACAGTTTGACATGGTAGTTTATGGTAAGAAATATACGATCCTAATTTTTGAATAAGGGAATTGTTGAAATCAAACTAGTGTAATAGACTTGCAACTAACCGAGTGATTATTCTTAATACAATGAAATGGTTTATGGCTTATCTCAAAATGAAGAATGGAAGCACGTAAGTTATGTATGAAAGATAGTAATGTGGGAAGCAAAATAGAAGGAATAAAGTAGAGTAAAGACATATCACAAGAAAATGATACATATGGATGATTTTGTTTGTAGAATTGAAATTAGAGTGACAACTTACGGTTTGTTAAAATAGAATAGGAGTGGGAACCAAATTATAGGGACAATGGATCACATCTCAGTTTTATGAGCAATGAATCTAAACGTGTAGCTATCTTACAGGAAGATCAAGGCATTATATGATTGTTAATTTTTAGAAGGATTTTCTTAAGTACAAATGTCAAAATGGATATATAACTACTTGACAGATAATTCCTAAAAGAAAGGAAATACTTTGGTTGCAATTTCACACGCCTCTCACGGATTTGATTATAATACTTACAATATTTTTATAAATAAGAAAATAAAATTGTCATCACATACAATTCAGTGATGGATAAATTTTTTAAGTGATATGATTATGTTAATATTAGCTTATATTAAAATAGGAGTGTTTTTTTAATGAAAAGTATGAGTGTTGTTTAAAATTAAAATAAGAGAATTTGTATTGATTCATATGGTATATTTGTGTAAATATTTTAAGAATAGTTACTATAGATTGTGGCAGATCCTATAATAGTTTCTAAGTTTGAAGACACTCAATTATATTCTATCTAATAGTGCAATAGTATAAGAACATTTATTTTTTGGGATCACATTGGTGCAATAATAGGCTGCTTTGTTTTTTTACTTTGATATCTCTTATTCTTTTTTCCATCAAAGATATAGACATTCATGCTTGTTGTAATATTGCTTTTAAGATGTTATTTCTTTTTTCATCTTTTGATTATGTTCTTGAAATAAGCTTCGGTTAGAATATGGTTTAATCTTTGGTTGTTGTTTTTTTTCCTTTCCATCTTTTACTTATGTTCTTGTAAATTATGCATCAACTTTTCAATTTTAATCTCTTATATCTTACTTAAGTTCTCTCATATTCATTGAAAATTCAATTTGTGCAGCGATAAATTTTCTTTCACGTTCCCTAAATATGCCCCTAAATACATGAAGACATTTTCTTAATGAATTATATTTAGAGATTATTGGTATAATTAAACATACTACTATAATATTTTGGTTATCTTAAATAAATATTGTTGAAGTCATTTTCTTAATAAATTATCGTGACATTTAGTTGTAATATACTATAAAGTTAATTTAAGAATTTGAATAGTGGCTTTACATAAGGTACTCAACAAATTTTCAGTTAAAATATTTAGGTTTAATTGTAATTTTAGTCCTTTATTTGTACTTAGTTTTAGCCCCTTAGTTTTAAAATCATTCAATTTGGTCCCATTCAGATTAGAAATAGAATTGTTAAATGATGTGACATGTGATCTAATAATGTCATGAAATTGCAAAAATATCCCCAAAAAAGTCGAACAATTATCAACAATTATTGATGAATTATATTAGAAAATAGGCTTAAATATGCATTTCATCCCTGCAATTAGGAGTCATTTGAAATTTCATCCCTGAACTTACTAATCCTCCCATTTTGCCCCTGCAAATATTAATCACTTTAAATTTAGTTCTAATTAAGAAATCTTGCATATGTGGGATGTGATTAGATACGTGGCGCTCACGTGGCATGTAGTGACTGGGTTAGTGACAGGCTGACTCAGCTTTTCAGACATGAAGTTTCATTTTTGCCCTTAATGAAATTTGAGATGCACGAAAAGACAATAATATCCCTGACTTTCCACTTCTTTCTTCCCTCTTCTTTCACGACATTTACCCCTTTCTTCTTATTCCACACAATAGCCACGGCCACCAGTAAGATCTGAAACTCAAGTTAATCGAATTTCAATTCAACCCAGCAAATGCAAAAAAAAGCAACACCATCAACTTCAACCGAAAATTGAAAAGCTTCAAAATCTTCACTATCACAAATTAAAATCAATTATTATTAAACCCCCAAAATTTTAACAATTTAAATTAATCATCAACCTAAACTTCCTTCGACACCCAGCAACTAATCAATCCTCCATCCCAATCCCAAAAACTCGGACAATCAACCCTCCCTCCCAATCTCATAAACTCGAACCTCTCGTCATCATTCTCGGATCCAGAAACTCAAACACCATCATCTTCATCTTTGTCTCTCTCATGCTTCAAATCATCGTCATGCCTCACTAAATCTCCGGCATCGAATCATCATCCACCGAGACCGAACCGGAGCTTCACCGTACGAATTCTTTCTCCGGCAACATTAATTTTCTAGGTAATCTACCATTGTTTCGTACCAATATTGTCTTGCAGCATTTTCATTTTACTCACACAGGCTTAATCATATTTGAAGAAAAAAGGGGAAAAATGGAATTGTAATAGGCGAGACAGAAGATGCAAGATACTAAGAGGATATGGGTGCTTCAAATCTGTGATGGGAGGACGAAGATGGAGACGACGAGGTCGTGACAGAAGGTGGCGCGGTGGCTGTCTGGCGGACGCCGTAGTGGTGGTTCACGTGACAGACAAGAGTGGTAACGAGAGAGACATAAATCGTGATAGGTTGAAGGTGACAGCGGTGCTATGGCTTCAGACGGTGTGGGTGACGGTGACTCTTCTCCCATATTCAGTTTCATGTCTTCTTTTTACAATCTTAGTTTCTGGTAACTATGCCACATACTCTTCAAGTGGTGAAGAACAAGGAAAAATGGTTTTTTTCAAATAACAAGAAACACCATCAGAAGAAAAAAATCATAAAAAAAAAAATGAATTTGTTTGTGACAAAAATGTATGTGTTGTGTTGAATATGTTGGTAATGATTCTGTTGAGTGTGATAACAAATTTGATTGTAATTTGTATGTCGAGTGTGAAATTAAAAGTGAAAGGATGAATGGAGTGAAATTTGGTGTTGCTGTTACAAATGTTTTTCCTGTACGACTGAGAAGAAGAATGAGTAGGAAGAAAAGATGGATCCAGGGGTAAAATGGTCTTTACGCGCGAGTCCTGATTCAGTAAGGGCAAAAATGTCATTGCAATCGCCTTCTGCTTACGTTTCTTGACAAAAACCCAGTCACCAGTTGCCATGTATCTAATTCCATCCACATCAGCAAATTTTTTTAATTTGGACGAATTTTGAAATGTTTAATATTTGCAGGGGCAAAATGGGAGGATTAGTAAGCTCAGGGATGAAATTTCAAACGACCCCTAATTGCAGGGATGAAATGCATATTTAAGCCTAGAAAATATAAACCATACATTCAACGTATATAGTTTAACATAAACTTCAATTCATTACTTCAACCATTATTCGGATTTAACATAAAAATAATTAAAATTTAACTTCAATAAATAGGACAATCATTTTTTGGCCAAACCTTCCACAACTTAAATATTACATTAAAAATAGACAATCATACAAACAACCTTGAGCCACCACATTCGATCATAGGAACAGTCCCAGTTAACGACGGTAGCATACATCCTATTAGGAGGATTGGTGATCGTGAACAAAATAACGTCACCAACTTTTACGCCCTTTTCAAGAACAAAGTCATAACATCCTCTTCCTATGTATTTCTGATGTATGCTTCTTGACGCAGTGTGAACATCACAGTTATAAGATTTACCGGTTTTATCATCAAAAAGGAGAATTTTATATTGATTGATTGATATACAAACCATTCTCAGCAACACGTCGAGGAAAATGCTACAACAGATTTGTCAAGAAATTACACAAATTACAATTAATCAACAACTTAACAACATGAAAACAACAAAAAATGCTTCATAAATGTCACTGACCATAACATTGTTTCCATCCAAAATAAAAGCAGTAACATTATACTTCCAGTAATGAACATTCCCTAATTCAGTACCATTGACTTCAACTTCAATCTCATTCATTTTTCCTTCAATCCAAATGATATATAACATAAACAAATAAATCATATTTTTCACCCATTAAAAAAATAAAACAAAACCAAATAAAGA
>Ga0099826_10004203_pt1 | contig 10036 bp, 5 predicted proteins | sample Mtrugardesep15_FD_76830 | JGI IMG/M metagenome (GOLD analysis project Ga0099826, IMG submission 76830) | Root nodule microbial communities of legume samples collected from California, USA - M. trunc garden sep15 | ecosystem: Host-associated > Plants > Roots > Nodule | place: USA: California...
AGATTTTGGATTGATGAAACTGATGTGTTGTGTAATTTGATCAGCGAAAGCTTGCGCAAAGATCAGAAAGAGTAAAGTCTGTGGATCTACATCCAACAGAACCATGGTAATACCTTGTTCTTGGCTGTGTTGTGAGATTTTCATCTCTAGAATCTGTTTTATGAAATGAAGCTAAATTTTAAACCGTATTTATATTTTGTTGCTCCTTATGTGGAATTGGTTCCATTCGTTTGGTCCTTATTAAGTGTTGCATCTATTAAGATAGTTTGCTGCATCGGTGAATAGTGTTGTCAATCTTGGATAGTAGAAAATGTAGGATTGTTAAAATTTTGCTACGCAATAGTGCAATAGCACCACTATCGCTGCTAGTTGACAACATTTTGTACTAAATAGGGTACAATGAAGCAAAAGCGGCTTGTCCAAATTTCGCTATGCTACAGTTGTATATTGCCGTTGTAGCTACTATTTAACAACACTGTTGGTGAATAGGGGATACTTGGATGTTTTGCTGAATTATGTCATTTTACCATCATTAATGCAGGATTCTAGCAAGTTTATACTCCGGAACTGTCTGTATCTGGAACTACCAATCTCAGGTGCGTAAATTTTTATAATTCAGATGTTTTATATTGTTATTAACTTATTATATGTAATGAATGGCTGATTCATGAATAAAGAAGACTATTGTTATGGTTTCTTTCAAATTTAAAAGAGCCCTATATTCTTTGTTTCGTTTTCTTGTTTAAGAAAAACTAGTATTACGTGAAAGTGCTGTCCAAAATGTCAGTGTTCTTCTAAAATATTTATTACTCCCACCGGTCTCGATTACTAGCAAAAATACCTGCACACATTGATTAAGAATATTAGTAAATTGCAACTATCTTAATGTAATCAACAAAGTAATTTTATTCTGCAAACTGCCCGTTATGGGATATTGTATATATAATTATATTCATTGAAAGATATTTTAGGATCGACATCATTAAATATGGTAAAATTAGTTAAGATTTGTTTATATTCATTGACTTATCTACCTTTGCACATTAAAGCCACAACTAAATAAATCCCTTCATATAAAAACTGGTCCTCATAATCTCCTGAATTGCGATATGTAGAATTACTTTCCTTATTTACGGAGTTTGAAGAAAGACTGGCTCAATACACGTATCAAGTTTTGAACTGTAGCAATTTATATTGTGGTTTTTTTAGTGAATAAAACACTTTCAGTGATCTTTTCTGTTGAAGACTGGTCAGAAGTTACTGTAGCATTTTATACCGCAGATTAAGAGTATGTAGTGTTTTGTAAAATCACGCTTGTAAATTGATAGGAATAAGTTTTCAAGAGTACTAGCACTAGTGGCGCCATCATGCCATGTTTGTTTGGGTTGGCCTGTTTGAACATGGGTCAAATTCCTAATAGGCCGATTTACCTCCACTTTGTTTAGCCTACATTTTCCTCCCCATACCAGGTGATTTATTTAGGCATTTTGTTAGATGTACATATTTGTGAGGGATGTTTGGTTAGTTGACCTGTTTGAAGTACATTTTCTTAGTGTGGTGAGGTTTGTGCTTTTTTAGATTTATTATTAGCATTGGCTATTTCATTTTTGGCCCTCTTATATATCCAAAGAAGTTATAACACTGGCTTGGAAGAGTTTTGCTCCTGTAGCACATCTTGTATTTTGCGTGTTCCACTACTGTACAGTGAGGCATATACTTTTGCTTTTCCTATCATAGATTCATGATTTCTCCATGATAGTATATGGTTCCATAGACTGATGCATTTTATACATATTTATAGATCGATTGGTATTAAAGGACATTCTCTACTCTCCTATTCTACATTTAAATTTTTCACAGGCCTTTCTTCGTACACACATACTTATAAGTTTCTATAATTTTGGTTGTGCAATTAACTTTAATTATTATTTTTTCAAATTTCAGACAATGGCCAAGTCTTTTGAGGTTACTGAGTTACCTGGTGCGTGAGCTTCTTTCAGTCTGTATATTTCATTGTTTGTAAATCTGCCTCTTGATTCATTTGCACGAAGCCGTTTTTTCTTTATATATTTCATTTCATTGGTCTCAAGTATAGTATCGTTTTGCAGTTAGGTCAGCCAAGTTTATTGCATGCAAACAGTGGGTTGTTGAAGGAGCAGATGATATGTTTATTCGTGTATATAATTACAACACAATGGATAAAGTTAAAGTATTTGAGCCACACTCAGATTACATTAGGTGTGTGGCTGTTCATCCCATCCTTCCCTATGTGCTATCGTCGTCTTATGATATACTCATAAAACTTTAGTAGGCGGAATGCGTGGCTGCATGGAATAGGAGCAACAACGTAACATCTGTGTTGCATGATCACTTCAGTTATAACTTGAGGGTGAAGTTAGGTATGAAGCAATGACAACCGGGCGGAATGAGGGTGGGTTTTTCCTCATCACCTTTGACTCCTTGCTAAAAACTTGTCTCGCCTCCAACTTTGTCGGAGTTGAAAATTGGATAGGTATTTTCCTCCGTTCCTTAGTATATAAATGAGAATATATAAAATAATTAGCAAGTTAATGACATCTATAAAAATATTCAAAAAAATACCATAGCATTCTAACTTTGAGGTCAGGTGTTCAATGACAAATGAATATAATTGGTTAGATCCTTGCAAGAGCTGCAATTTATTGGAATAATCTCCTTTTTTTTTTTTTTTTGAGAGAGGAGGATATTAGACTAATCTCCATGTTAATCAGTTTATTCCTCCTTGTAATAAGTTCCATTTGATTAATTAAATATTTTTTTAGGGGAGTTGTATTTGATTAATTGATTTAGGTAAAAAATTTGAAAACTAATGAGCATTTTTTTTGGTCAAGAATTAGCTTCTTTTTTTTTGAAGGGTAGAATTAGCATTTTTTTTTAATTGACTAAATTTGATGAAGATTAATTAATTTATTGACTAAATTGACTAAACTTCCACGATATTTCCGCATACGCGTTAGCGTATAATAAACAAACCGTGACAAAAAATAACCAATCACATTCATTCATACCCACAAACTTCACTGCGTATATTTTCGTCGGTGCTTAATTCATTCACCTTAAACATTAAGCAATAAATTCACCTCTCTCTAAAAACCAAAAAACCCTTCAATCTCAATTCACAAAATCACAAAATCATTTTCTCTCTCTAAAACTTTCTCTCTCCAAACCGTTACAACAAACAATGGCAACAGTGTCCTCTGCACCACCCGTTCTCCCTGTCACCACCGTCCCTCCACCATCAACCACCACCGGATCCACCGTCTCCGGCACCGGATCTGACGTTCCGGTAAACTCCCCTGCCGTCCGTGTCCTCATCAACAACCTCTCTGAATCTCTCCGCAACGGCCTCGCACAACGCCGTCCATGGACAGAACTCGTCGACCGTTCCGCCTTCAGCAAACCTGAATCCTTCTCCGACGCCACCCTCCGCGTCCGCAAAAACTACTCCTACTTCCGTGTCAACTACTACGCCGTCGTCGCTGGAATCCTCGCTGTCTCTCTCCTCACCAATCCGTTCTCTCTCATCCTCCTCATCGGCCTCCTCGCTTCATGGACCTTCCTCTACCTCTTCCGTCCTACCGATCGTCCTCTCGTTCTCTTCGGTCGCACTTTCACCGACTTCGAAACGCTTATGATCCTCTCAGGACTCACGGTCTTCGTCGTTTTCCTCACCAGCGTTGGATCTGTTCTTGTTTCCGCTTTGATGCTCGGTGTTGCTGTTGTTTGTCTCCATGGAGCATTCCGTGCACCGGAGGATCTCTTCCTTGATGAACAGGATAATTCTCAGGCTACTGGATTCCTCTCCTTCCTCCGTGCTCCTACTACCGGTGCTGCAGCTGTTCCTTCCTCCGGACGCGTTTGATTTGGTAATGGTAACGGTTTCTGATCTCAGATCCGTTGAATTTTGGTACTGTGGTGAAAGTGAACCCTAATGCCCGAAAACATTTAATCGCTCTTTTTGTTTTTTTTTGTTTTGTTAATTTCTTGATCTGTATTGACATTGGATTCGTATACATATAGGTGAAGATGAATCTTGAATATTATATGTAAGGATCTTTACTATTTTTTGATTTTGTAATATACTGGATTTGGTTATGTTGTTGATGGATCTATCAATTTTCTGTAACCGATTTATTCATTCTGTAATATTAGCAAGCTCTTAGTTCTTTGATTTGGTTTATCATGAATCAATAGCAAGAATCAATAAGGAAATTTATCATTGTTCTGTGTTGTTTGTATGATCATTTTATGTTGCTTAGATCTCATTGTTTCTGGTGTGTAGAGAGAATACAAATCAGGGTTTGATCTTTTTTCTGTTTTCTCTTAAGTTGTGATAGCAATGTTGATATGCACCTAGGCACATTGGATTCCTGCTATTACACATTTATGAATCTCGACTTCTGGATGAAGATCGGACTATTTATATATTGATCTTCATTCAATTTGATGGAATCAGAATACAAACGTCTGATCTTCATTCAACTGCCATGATCCCTTGATCATGTGTTCACACTTGAATATAGTTTCAGGGAATGTAGTTTCAGGCATTCCTGATGTTTGCATGAAATAGTTTTAACTCGAGATATCTCGTTGAGAGTGTCTGGAGAGTTTGAGTATTTGTCAAGTTATAGAGGATGACAATTAGTTTGATCCTGGAAAATATGTCTCTCAAACTTTCTCTTTAGCTGGTTTTCTCAATAGATTTATGTATGATTAGTGTTCTATCTTGATCTTTTCTATTCATCATCGAATTGATGATTGAAAATGGTCTAAAAAGATAAAGAGGGGAAAAGGGGCTGTTCACATTGAGGCATACTGATTCATCTATGAGTTTAATTGGGATAATCTGCTATATCTACCAGGTAACAATTTTGAAATCCCATATCAGTCAATTTTGATTAGAGTTAGAATTAGAATTTAGTTTGTCACAATTATAAGTTAGTTAGCTCAGAGTCAAGTTAGTTAGCTTATTTCCCACATGTGGAATTTATATAACTGATTGTGTTGTGGGAAATGTGGGGGAGGGATAGAAGCTTACTAATTTGACTCCCTTGTAATTGTGATAGAATTGGAAATTTAGAAGTCCAATAACTGTTAACTGTTGAAATGATTTTAGCTTTAGTAAAATAGTTGCTTTCTTTGTGTTGCGTATTTCTAACTTTTGTTTAAACCAGTTTACAGAAATAATTAATCATTCTTGGCACTGTGTTGTTTTACTAAGGAATATACAATGGTTTTTCAATTATGATTAGTTTTTGTTCTTCAAGCTATTATTGAGAATGATCTCATCAAAGATCGTGTGTATGAGTTTGTTCTGGTTATACTATTTGTTGGCTCTACTTAAATAAATCTTTGGATCATTGAATTTTGGTTGTTGTGGAATTTATGCGAAAATGCTGTAAAAACCATCTCACTTTGTAACTTTTGCCCACACAGAGAAGTCAATCGCCACCTGTAGTTTACTTACCTTGTGTCTGTATCTGTTAGTAATTTGTTATCACTTGATATCAACCACTGCACCTTAATACTCAAACATTTGTCACACTTATCGTATCCGACATTATACTTAAACATGTGGCTTTATAGCACAGTAGAGGAAAACACGTAGAAATGGCACATACCGCCGTAGCAATCAACAGAATACCTGACCCTACTTGTGAATGGTACATGTGCCAAATTAGTAATGTACAATATACATACACTCCAAGATGTTATTCTAGTGTAAATGGGTGAATATACGGGACACTACTTGTATTGGTCCATCTAGGGCAAAATGTGAAATTTGAAATAGAGAAACTTGTTATTCCCCCAATCCCTATCCTGCTGATGTTATGTAGAAATCTGGTTTGAAGTACCAGGGACTCCAGGAGGAAAAATTGGATGATTTTTTACTTCTCATTTCGCTTTGTCATTCTTACATTGCAATCCATAACTAACTTCTCCTATAATCTAAATAATAAAAGTAACATCTACCTAACAGAATGCCAGTTCACGGACTTGAAAATAACAGAAAGTAATATAAGGTTCCTACAAGACTACCCACTCCCTTACTGGAGATGATTCTTTTTGACTTAGAAGTAGTGAGTTGAGTGGACTAAGCTTAACACATAGGCACATCATTCCTACCCCTATCAGATTTTGCCCTTGTCCTCAAGGACCAAGTCCTGGGAATTGTGGTTGTGGGGAACCAAGTAGCATTCTCAGGGTCAACCCTTCATGTTGCACCAAAACCATATCCAAGGGCTTCAAAATCAGGCTATTCTGGAACACTTGCCTAAAGAGCGATGTTATTATGGGAGCAAGGCCATGATGTGGCTTTAGGACAGACCAATGAAAGGTCGTATGTACTTTTGTACTTTTGAGTAACTTGTTATAGTGAGGTTGACTAGGAACTGTGAGGATTTGGGCGAGGATTTGGTCGTAGGGAAAGAGTAAAAAATAGTCAAAGTCAATGATCTTAGTAATAGTAACATAATGCTACAACACATACAGAGGGAGACCATAGATGACCTCAGAGAGGGTGAGGTTGGTGTGAGAATGCAGAGGTATTAGTTGTAGCACTATTCAGCCCAAGGAGGGAGACCATAGATCATAGATGGACAAAAGCTCACAAATATGAGCTGTCTTTTTCTGCCCCCTTCATTTGCTTTTTATGTTGGAAAATGCCCTTCGAGAATTATACTTCGAAGGTGTTAAAACCAAAAAAGTTGTTGATCGATAGTTATGAATCGAACAATATTAGAATTTTTGGAAGGCCCAAATATTCCTATGTGCGATTAAGGACCTTCGAATTTCGATTGCATGCTAGTTTCAAGATGTAGGTTGTAGACATCTTCAATTAAGTCCCACATGGTTTGTAAAAGCGATTTAGGAAGATAGGGGTTGAGGTTAGAGATGATGTTGTGGAGGATGCCTAAGGGTTTTTAAAATATTTGACACACTCTCCACCAATGCATTTGAGACTTGTATTTTCTATTGTAACTACGTGATATAGTTACAATTTTTTTTATTTTTTATTTTACAAAAATATAGTTACAAATCTTGACCATCTCAAATTAATAATTGAGATCGTTTAACATTAATTTACTGCAACTTGAATTATCTGATCGCAAATTAATTGTCATGATTGATTACCGTGTGTAACTACTACATGATAACTTTATTGTAGGGAGTTCCGGTCAATGCATTAGAAGATTTTTATGATTTGACTAATGAGATACCTATGTCATAACTTATTGATGACATATGAATGAGTTATTTAGTGAGAATCAAGTAGTGGTTTACATCAAATTTGATTGCTTTTGTGAATGTGAATTAATATATATTTTGATGAACTAGGTCTAGAAATGGTCGTGAAGTAAAATCAACTTATAGTTACCTCATCATCAACTTGTCACATATCTCACTTACAACATCATCAAAATTTAGCATAAAAATGTATCTTTTTTAAAAAAAAATTGAGGACTAAACGTGTAGATTTGGAAATAAAGAAACAAAAATTGTGAATGAGGCAAAATATGGTATCAAAACTCAACTTAAGCTTAAACATTTTTTTCTGAAGAAGACTTAAGCTTAAACATTATTACTGTTTTTCTGTTACATTTCAATTTTTTGTTTGTTGTTGAAAAAGTTCAGTATATGCCTTCATTCATAGTCCACCAATTTTCAATTTCTTTATGTTCACTTCTTCGCCATGCTGGTCCAAAATATGACCACAAAATTATTGAAATACAACACAGTTTCGTTAGGACTGTGACAACTGAATATTTCCGCCACCAAAGTTAATAACAACAATTCACAACCTTCTTACGTGTTGTCTCTTGTTGTTTTACTCATTCCACTCAAATAATGTATTTAAATAGAATCATGAATTATGAAAGCTTGCTTCAGGTGGGCAATCCGTGTCACGTTAATACCCATCATTACTAAAAAGATACTTTTGATAAACCGTTGTTAATGTAGAAATAACTTTTAGAGGTTTGATCCAATTCATATTTTGCAATTCAATTTAAATATATTATTATGTAAGAATAAAGAAATATTAATGAGTAAATTTTAAATATATATTAATATTTTAAATTGATTCTCGTTCATTTACATATAAAACAATTGATATAGTACATGTATAATTGATAAAGAAATGAGAAATGTCTTTATATTACAAATAAACAATAAAAAATTCCTATAAAAAAACAAAAATTTATAAAGGAACATAATGAGTCAAAGATAAATACAATGACACACTCTCTTATCCAAGTCAGAACAAAAGCAACACCTTATTGAACAATATTTTTAGGTGAATCCCTTAAAAAAAAATATTTTTAGGTGAATAAATTTTAATTTAGTTCTTAAATTATCACTCTCTCTTTAATTTCGTCTTTAAATTATATAAATAGTTTCTAAACTACGTAAGATTAGTAGTCTAGTTCTAAAAATATATAAAACCCAACAATTTGACCTCTAACATCTTAATAATACGAATTGAACTGACAAAATTTATATACATTGATAACTATTTATTATATTTACATAATTCAGAGACTAAATTAAAATAAAGATATTAATTTAAAAACTAAATTGATGATTTATTCATTTCTACATAGTCTCATATCATTGAATTTAACTTTTTTTTTCTAGTAACCACCGAGTTATATTTTTTTTGGGTCTAATAGTCTAGGGGCTGGAGCATACACAATTAAACATGGAGAAATTGGATGTATGAGGTTCGAACCCCTGTCTACGCATAAATTATACAATATCCCTACTATTTGAACAAAGCTCACAGAAACGTAACCACCGAGTTATCGTCTCACATAAATTTAATCAAGTGAAATCAATATGAACTTCAACTTTTCTTTATTCAATATATAAACTTCAAATAATACAAGGGAGTGCAATTCCTTAAAATCATATCTAAGAAAATCTATTGGTTTTGCTAGTATCATCATTTATTTTCCTAGGCAAAGATTCATCATGTGACACTGAGCAAAAAAACGTGGCAGTGGAACCCACAAAACATCCAAGACCATATCCAATAAAAAGTAGCCGTTGGGGACCAAACAAATTAACCTCATTATTCTCATCGGTGCACACACATGTTTCTTATCACCCAAACCAACCCGTTACATTAATCAGAACCATATGAATAAATAATTCAACATTGCATAACCTAAGATTAATAATTGTAAACTATAGTCATAAAACTAGCCGTTAAAAAACTGCACCCTTTGACCCATTCTCCTCAAATTTTGCTTTTATCTCTCTCTTCCCTAAAACCTTAAACTTCACTTCAACTTTCTTCATTCACTCACAATCTCACTTACCCTTTATCAGAAACTCTATTCTCTCTCCAAAGTTTTCATCTTTCTTCATTTTCTCAGTGTTCTTTTACACAGCCATTGTTGTTCTTCAATTCATCTTCCATGGAGAACAATATTTGGCATAATGTTAAAGATTTGATTTTTACCTTTTTTAACACAAACCCACTTCAGAAATGTAGAAAAAATCAAAAGGGTCATTTTATTTTGTTGGTTTTTATGCTTTTTATTGGTTTTACTATTGAGCCTGTTTTAGGTAATTTATGGGATGGTGTGGTTGTAACACAATCTGATTTTCAATCCTTAAGGGCTATAAAAAATGAGCTTATTGATTCAAAAGGGGTATTGAAAAGCTGGAATGATAGTGGTTTAGGTGCTTGTTCAGGTAATTGGATTGGAATCAAATGTTTGAAAGGTGAAGTTGTTGCAATTCAACTTCCTTGGAAAAGTTTAGGTGGAAAAATTTCTGAGAAAATTGGTCAACTTCAATCTCTTAGGAAATTAAGTCTTCATGATAATGCACTTGTTGGTTCTATTCCTATTTCTCTTGGTTTTTTACCTAATCTTAGAGGTGTTTATCTTTTCAATAACAAGCTTTCAGGTTCTATTCCTCCTTCTATTGCTAATTGTCCAATGCTTCAATCTTTTGATGTTAGTCATAATTTGCTTATTGGTAAAAT
>Ga0099826_10004204_pt1 | contig 10035 bp, 6 predicted proteins | sample Mtrugardesep15_FD_76830 | JGI IMG/M metagenome (GOLD analysis project Ga0099826, IMG submission 76830) | Root nodule microbial communities of legume samples collected from California, USA - M. trunc garden sep15 | ecosystem: Host-associated > Plants > Roots > Nodule | place: USA: California...
AAGACTAAATAGGATAAAAGATTGTCTTTTTTGCTTATATTTTAGGACAAAGAAAATGAGTTTTTTTTGCTTATATTATGGGACGGAGGGAGTAATTGATAAAATGATATTTTTTACGATACTTAAATGTAGTCAATCCATTTTCTTAGTATGTGTGATTTTTTTTTTTTACATTCAAGATCGAAGATAGTATCTAATCTATATTTGCAATAAGATACATTGATTATTCTATGAAAAGTCAACTTTTTCTTATAATAAAGACAGGAGGAAATACAATAATAAAATACCAGCAAAATTATTAATCAAACTTCCGAGTGAGAGTAAACACAAGGCAAGTGTAAAATACTCTTATACTTGCTTATTTTCTTGATCAATTTCATTTTTTTTAACTTCAATCCCACCGTCTAATGTCAAAAACATTTGTTCAGTTGAAGGTGTCATTAGCTTGGAGATTCTTAATTAACAATAGGATTCTAATCTAATCAAAGATAATTTGTTTAAGGGTCATATTAACTTGTGTATGTTAAGTAACACAAAATTAGAAATATTCCCTTAAGATTTGTGCATTTAATTAATTAAAAGTTACAAAATTAAATTCAATGCACAAATTCCAACAAAAAATTTCTAAATTTGATTCATTAACTAGTGTTTTAAAGGTATAAGTTAACAATATCCTTTGTTTAAATGTGTGATCTAAATTCAGATTTCCACCAATTTTCAATGTGCTTGGGGTCTTTTCTTTCTTGTGCTCTTTCAAACATCACAGTAGTTCATTTCCACCAATTTTGTGGTTTACATGTACTTTGTGTGAAGCGAAAAGAACATTTTCTTGTCATTTTGATATAACTTCAATCATTGGTGGACAAACCCACAACATTGTCTTCTTAAAATGCATCTTAGTTGTATAAGTTTTGTTAGGAGTTTCACATTGAAATTGTCATCAGGTAACCACGTGATCCTATTTGTAATCTTGTTCCATTTTATTTTTTGTGAATCTTTTTTGTCAAGTAATTTAATAATTAGAAATTCACCTTTTAAAATGAAAAAATGAAAAGTTTGGATCGAATCCTAACCACCGGATATAAGTATAATGCAACATCCCTATTATAATCTTGTTCCATTTTCTCTTTTGTGCATACCTCATACCGGGTAAAATATTTAAAAAAATATCCTTTTATTAAAAGCAATCACCTTCAAAACTAAATGTGTGCATCTCTCTTAATTGAGATTTGAAGAACGATTCTATATTATGAAAGAATTAGATCCACTCATCGCTATCCATTAAAAAAATATGAAGAAAGGCTTGAGATTCACAAAATATGATTAATATCACAAATTTTTCAAATGATATATAAAGACAAAAAAAAACATGTTTTACATTAATTTCATGCTTTGACACTTCGCTTGACATATCATCCCTTAACATAAACACCATGATGACAATGACTAAAGTAAAATATTTGTGTGATCATAGTATTTTGAACATAAAAATTGGACACACACATAAAAATATAGTATATCATTATATTTAATTATTTTTCTTTTCATTTTGTTAATTTGTGAGTGTGTTTAAATCTTACGACTAAATTTTTGTGACCATACAAGAGTTTCTAACGACTAAAAGTGTCCACTTAAAAATAATGAAAAACTAAGATCTAACAAAAAAATTACAGAAACCAAAACCAAGAAAATGATTCTAATTTACATGACCTAAGCTTGTTCAAAACATACAATTTGTTTTATTTCCTTTGTGAAACTTTTTTCTATTCCCTTCTCATGTGTAAAAGAGTTCATTTCACTTAGATCAATTGAAAATGAAACTGATTTTGTCAAGCACAAAGTGACAATCCAGACCATTAATCTTATTCAAATGAGTTATATGATAATATGTATATTATTAAACCATTTAATCTTGATCCATCAAACCCAACATATCAATTGATTGATTGCCGGATTCAGTCACTACAAAATATCCTTTGTAAAAAAAATAAAAAATATTCCGCATTTCCAAAATAAGAAATTTGAAAATGAGAACATTATTATTAATTAAAGTGGTACTAATGATCATATTATAATTATCTCAAGGGGAATTTGACATAAATGAGGTTAGATCTCAGTTACATCTCTCAACAAATTGTTCATCTTATCAATAGTTTGATTTTTTCATTTTAATCCAAAATTTAGTGTACCCTAAAGCTTTTAACCAAGGACCAATCATTGTAGTAGTGTACAATTTGTCAATGACCAAGCATTTTCTTATAGATAGTTTGATCTTAGACTAGTCATACCATATAAATAATATAATAATTTTTCTGTAAAAGATCAAACATACATCTACAAAGGAAGAAAAAACAAAAGCATCCCTAAGCAAATGAGGATAAGTCATAAAAATTATTACACTCAAGCCTTGATGATAAAAGAACAAGAAAAAACAAAGAAAATGACACATTAAATTTAAAAAAAAAAACAATAATAATAATTAAGACATTACATTAATTTTCTTAATCCACTCTCTATTTAAGATTTGATTAGTGAAATGAAGTAATTGAAATTCCTCACACACACTACTGAGTTAGAGAGGAATTAGCATTACCAGTAGAAGGATCAGAAGAATTTGAGAAACAAGAATTCTTATGATTATGCATCCAAACCTTAAAAACTTGTCTACTCACACCAACACTTTCACAAAACCTTTCAATCTCTTCATCAAGTTCTTTTCTCTGCAATTTCCATCCCAACTTCTCAGCAAATCCCATCATCTTCTCCTTCTGATCCGGCGTAAATTTCGTCCGGTACCTCTTCCTCCTCCCATCTCCTCCACTACCTCCTCCACCGGAATATTCCATCACCTGATCCGACATTGCAGCGGCCGCGGCACTCTCCCTTGTGATCGCGGTTATTTTGCGGTGGAAGTTCCGGTGACAGCCGCAGGCTGCACATTGGAGGCTGTTTACGGCGGATGGTGACGAGTCGTCGATGGTGAATTCACCGCAGCCGTCGGTGGCGTAGCTTCCAAGGCTTGCTGCATGGTTTCTTAAACACTCTCTGTAGATATAGTTTTGTGAATGTGATGATGAAGATGATAACATTCCTCCTCCTCCTTCCATTGTTTTTGATTATTTTCTCTCTCCGGTTTTTTTCTTTCTCTCTGTTAAGTTATTGGGTGCATTTAGTGTTTATGGGAGCTATATAATGAATGAGTGAGGGACCATGAGTGCCTGCACTCAAATATTGACGCGTTTACGCAGTCAACACATCTATATCGTTGAATCGAGATTAAATTGTCTAAATTTTAAACTTGGTATTTTTTATTTAATAAAAATTAAAATAACATTGAAATTTGGACCGTTCAATTTTGACCCATCGACCACGAATATATTGTCCACGTGAATGCTTCAAAATTATGATGGAAAGAAATACTATTTCTTGAAGATATTAATTTGGAAATGACATGAAAGGGTGTGGTTGGATCGGATATTTACAGTGTTCCCCATTTTGTGGACATGCTAGCATTGTAGACAACTAGGCAATATCTTCATAGCATATACATAAGGTTAAAAAAATATCATGAATTTTTATTTTCAAACCCTTTTTTTATTGCTTATCCAATTATGATGTATGGTTAGAATCAATTTTATAATACTTGAATCTGTTATTGATTAAAGATTGACGTAGGTTAGTGATTAGTGAATGTTTTGGCCAGTAGTGAAATGTTATACATGTATATTTAATGGACTTTCTGCTACAACTGGTTATCCAATTTTATTGCTTCACCATTAAAATTTGATGGACCCAGTCCTTGTTTATAAGTAAAAAATTTATTGCCTAGGTATAAAATTCTGCTATAACTCGTTCTCTACATCCACTTTGGGACTCTTTTTCACACTAGACACCATAACAATTGACGGAGAACATGAGATTCCTGCGTTGGATCATAAATGTATAGAGTCTCATATTTAAGGGATAGATGTTACGATATATTAACTGTGATTTAAAAGTCTCACATTAAACGAAAGAATTGAGGTTGAACAACGTAGCGTAATGATTTAAAAGTGTGATATATTAATCTTAAAAAAATTCGTATGATAGTAAGAATTCCAAAGCCACGTAGTAAAACTCATAGCGTCAATGAATTTTAAATTTCTTTTTGCAAGAGTTATTATGAATCTTATGATGCAGATATGTATGTAATCTATAAAATAATAGAGAAACATTGACGGTCAAAAATACAATTGCAATGATATATAAATATGCCCTATGTTAAGGGTTCTAAAGTGTCAAGAACTGTCCAACAATTAGTCATTGGTTTACCATAACATCGAGTGTGGTTGCCTATCAAGACACAAGTAAGTGTTCGATTAAGGTTATCTTTGGTATAAATAGTGGAGGGCTTATAAGTTATTAATCGATAGAAGATAAATTTATAACGGATAACATATAAGCTAAATAATTGTATTATATATTGTTTGATAAAATTAACAGTTGAATTAAGTGACATATCCGTTAGTAAATAAATATTCAAATAGAAAGATAATAGAGAGGAATATAAATAGATTAGAGTTTTAATAATGTGAATAACAAATAGTTGTGAAAATATAGTAAATATATAGTAAAACAAAAAAGACTAAATATCTTTAGCCTACTTATAAGAAAACCTACTAACATATTATCTAATGTCTCCCCTCAAACTCACTATGTATTAACAAGAATCATTGATAAATTGTTTGAAAAAGAATATCAAGCTACCAAAGACATTATTAGGTTGAGTCACAGACAACATCACTTTATTTAAGATATTTTGCACCAATACCCAAATTTGTGCAAGACATGCGATCAAACAAGACGTTCCCAAGATAAAACAACCAAGATCACTTGTTCGGTTTACTATTGCACTATATAAAATTGTTTTAGAACTACACCCTCAAATATGGCTATTACAACCAATAAAAAATATGGTATGATGACCTCTCGAAAATCAAAAGGGACATAAAGGAGAAGGAAAGAATTGCTAGACAACTAAAAAGTAACGAAAGAAAGAATAGAGAAAGAATTATTGAAAACTCAAAGAACTTATCTGACGTGTCATGTGAGTTATGCAGAGTCCTCTATACATAGAGAAACTTCACAACCATAATCAGTAAGACTTAGGGAAGGAGTCAAGCAAAACTTGGGGGAGGAGAAACCGACTTGGCCAAATCAAACAAAACTTGGGGCGCACAGAACTGATGGAGACTTCGGGTGCATGAAACGTGGGCAAAAACACGGGAATAGATACACAAAAAATAAAAAAAATAAAAAAACTTTCATTTTTTGAGTATTAAAAGAAAATTTTCTTTCATTTTTCATTTTTCATTTTTCGTTGCATGTGTGGTGTGTGTGTATTCACTCATGTTCATAAAACTGGGTAACCCCAATGACACACCATTGGAGTTCCACTTCTACTATATAAACACTACTTGTTGGTTCTAATTTTTTAAGGTGAGACTTCTACCATTTTCAATCCACACACTAGTAGGGCCGGGCTCGGGTACTATATTCCAAGCCCGTTTTTCAACCGTGCCGCCCGTTTTGACAGCTCTAGAAGAGAGGGAGCCATAAACTTGTTTTTTACTTTTCCAAGAGATGGGAGAATCTTCAAGAAATATGTTACACATTGAAGTAGATTTGCGAGTAGTTGGGTCACCAAACAATCAACATACAAGTAAGTATGTGATGACATGTCATCTTACATTATTCTTAGCATATTTTTTAGTTATTTTCATTAGGTTTTAGCAGCAAAAAGGAGGAGTATTAGAACGATTGCCTATAATTTTGAGACTTTTGTAATGTTTTCTATATTTGAGTTTATAATTCTAGTTTTCCCGAAACATAGCAATTTTAGGGGGGTTTTTGAAGTAATTCACGAAGAAATCATGCAACCGAAAGAGAGTTGACACTAGTAGTAAATACTTATGAGGTGACATTACTAAGATTGAGTAGTTACTCTGCTGAACCTAGGATGTAACTTGTTTATTAAATAGGTTAGGATGAAGTTTTTTAAAAAGTTCATTAATTTAAATAGGTTATGTTAAGACTTATAGAAAAGCCTACTAGGTCTACCAGGTCGGTCCATATATATGTAATTATATATTCTATTATATTAATAAATTTTTGGTTCCTTTAAATTTTCAATACCACAATTTATTTATTTATTTTACAATTTTTTATTTGAGATTTCCAATGAGTAAAAAAACCCTTGGTATTACTCTATTATTTCAATTCCAACGAGTACACATGCTTTTGGAGATTACCTTCTTAATCTCTTACTATTGTCACTCTTATGTTATTCCAAATTGCAAAGTAAGGAACTCTATTAACAACAAAAATAAAAGGGAATAGATCAAATCTATGCAATACACGTTTATTAGCCTCTACAATATGGATAAACAAGTTCTACAAAATTTTATCGGATATACATACAATAGATGCTTATAAAGTGTGAAAAAATGGATGTACATGCTTTACAAATTTTGTTGACCTATTTGCCTTTTTAAGATTTGTTTTGTTTTGAAATATGCATTTTTAAGAAAGAAATGTATGCTTATTGGCCATTTTATAAATAGGTGAAATGCTCTATTTAAAGTTAAGTACAAACTACACTTTTAGACAGGTACATAGGTCACGCCAGACTTACATAAAGTCTTTGACAAACTAATAGGTTAGATTTAGGCTTTAGTTTTTTCAACTAGGTCTAACCTATTTAAGCAAAGTTCGGCTCGGCTCAATCTTCCCATACCTATTTACATCGCCACTAATCGCAAGAAGTGATGACTAAGGATGCACATTTTAAGTGAGGTTGCACACATTAGACCTTTTCAACGGACTATATGAGAAAATTATGAAAGTTGTCAACCAAACGTGGGGGAACCACGAATGCTCTCAACAAGGGAACGCACTACCGACATAAATAATTGAGCATGGATATATATTAGGCCATGTTGTTTGGACAACATGAATAATTTTGCCTGTAAATACTCATCTTGTACAATCAAACACAAATTAGTTAGACTTTTTTATCCTTTACCTTTCTTAATTTATGTATATTACTATATTTACATGCATTACTTAGTTCACTAGCTAAAAAAAAACCAAAACACCATATTTAACTCTGTAATAGAGAAGTTAAGAAACCCACAACAAAGTACAACGTTGCTTCCTCTACATAATCACCTTCAAAAAAGGGAATCACGGTTGAAGACTATCGGTTAATACATCGGCTTAATCCATAGTTCGAAAATGATATCTATGTAAGTTATTGCATGTTTTGTTCTTCTTAAACAAGTTGTTTTGACTCTAATCCGTGAAATTTAGCTCGATCACTTAGGTTTTAGTGCTAGTCTTATATGTAAAATGCCTGATTTGATATGAATTAAATCATTATGGTGGAAAAAGATAATGATGTTAAATATCTACGAATGGCTTAAGTTCATAGTGTTGCATGATTTGCCTTCAAGTATGAACCTAAGAATGGTCTTATATATTAAATTATTTATTTTAAAAAGTGTCTGCGATTAAGAACAAAATCCATCCTCGTGGAAATGATGTTGATTTCTCACTTTTCTACTTGTTTTGCTAGCTAGTGTACACTTGCACTATCTTTAAACCACACAACAGAAGACCAATGATCATTAGAATTTTAATTAGTAATTAATCTATGGATAAGTTGCAAAATTTAAAATAATAGATCCATTAAATAAACTTAAAAAAAAAATTGTATACATTTTCTTGTGTACAATTTAGGGAACTATATAAATCAAAAGAAAGACGATGCACATCAATCATACATACATGTGTTGACTTATGAATAGTTAGATGGGCTTGATTGTGACGATAGAGGAAGTGAGCTGTATAAGAATGGTGTGAACATGAACAATATGTGAATTGTCGAGTAAATAATAAGTGGGATATAAATTGATCATGAGACAACAAAAGATGAAGCTAGGAGTGCTTATAAAAAAAGATTTAAATGATTTTTGGGTTTCTATAAAGTTTTCAAAATTTGTTTTCTAGTCTCTCTAAAAAAATTCATTAAGTTTTAGTTCTCAATTATTTTCCGTCACCATTTATTATCCCTACTTTTAAGTGAAATCATATATTTTCTTCAATATTTTGAATTATTTTTCAATCATGCTTAGTATTATAGAAATTATCTGGCAAAAATTAAATATTATTTTGTTATTATTTTTTAAACATTTTGCAACAATTCATTGAAAAATATAAAGGAAACATATAAGTTGACTTAAAAAATTAGGACCAATAGTCGTGATGAAAATTATTTGAGGAACAAAAAAATTACTCAAAATTTTAGTTACACAAAAAAAAAAAGTTGAAATATTTCTAGAGACTGTACTTATTTAATCCAAAAGAACAAAGATTTTTTATTTTTTAGGGACCAAAAGAACAAAGATGAATCTAGGAGTTGTTCTAATTGAGCATGATAGTACTTGATATATTACTTTGAATCTCTACTAGTTTATATGAGGTAAAAATAATATAAATTTAGGGTTTGGTCTACCTGAAGAGACTACATAATTATATGAGAATGAAAAAAATCTCTAAAGTTAGAGATTTAATTTTTTTAGTTTGTCTTAAATTGGAGCATCATTTCATATCTCACGATGATTTTCATCCTTGTTGTGAGAGGCATTGTCATTGTAATTTCTTAATATATCAAAATTGTAAGGGTAATGTTAGCAACACTCTCTTTTGAACACTTTCTCTAATACTTATTATCTAATATATACTTGATATAGGCATTCTCATCATAATCTCTTAATATATCAAAATTGTAAGAGTAATGCTAACAACACTCTCTAATACTCTCTAATATAGTCGGTAAAGAAAACATCTATTTCAAGAATAAATTCACTTTATTAATAACATATTTGATGATCAAAATTACAACAAGAAACATATTTAAATATGTGTTTGCATTCTCAATAGATCTTTAGACTAATTAATAACAATGGTTCACACATTTGGATACCATAAAATTGTTTACCCTAGTTTTTTTTTTTTGGAACAAACCCTAGTTTTTTATCTGTTACTTAAAAATGCTTTTATCTATTGAAAAAAAGCAAAAGATGATTCATTTGGCATGTCGGAAAATAATAATGTTTCAGTGTCTTTTAGGCAACAATTGGCTTTGTTTCCTTTTCTCCACTCAGTGTCCTGTCACTGTACTAAGTGGCCTTTCCTATAGTGCCATATGAACAGCAAAGCTAGATAACATTTTAGGTACCAAAACGGCTTCTTCTGTTTGGCACTTTCTGGTTAAGGCTGCAAACGGAATGTGGGTGCTCGATTCCTAATTATTACTATTACTTTATGCTTTAATTAATATGTTTTTTTTTTGTCAAAATAAAAAGACTTGTATAAAAAAATTATTTTACTGGTAAAAAAATATTTGATTTTATAGAAATGTCAAATGAATCTTCAAAATTGACAAAAGTAAGATGTAGTTTTGCAATATGAGTAAATATCATAAGATAAAAAAGTGCGAGAGATAAAGATAAAACTATAAATATCATATACAAGATTTAGAATTTTATTTTAAATAACACATTAGTTCATTTTTAAAAAATTGATCTTTTAATAAAAAAATTTATTAAACTTAAACTCGCAAGGGCATCTATTAGGTTTTAATCCCCATAATTTTATCCAACACTAATAAGTATGAGTGTATATTAACAAAGCAAAGCTTAGTATCATTAGTCAATTTAAGAAAGATAATTATACATCCGTGGATGCCTCGACAAAATTCTTGCTCCACCAACAATATATTTAAATATAACACAAATAAGTTCATATTCAAAATCCTCATTATAATATTCGATACAAAATATGCATGGAATATGTATCCAAATCTTTCACAATTTTAGAGACACAAAAGTTCCTAGTTAGGAACTCTTACATTTTTCATCTGTAAAACTTTTTATTGTAGTAGGCCCTTTAACCCTTTGGTTCTCAATCCACCACGCTAATGCCTAATATAAG
>Ga0099826_10004205_pt1 | contig 10032 bp, 9 predicted proteins | sample Mtrugardesep15_FD_76830 | JGI IMG/M metagenome (GOLD analysis project Ga0099826, IMG submission 76830) | Root nodule microbial communities of legume samples collected from California, USA - M. trunc garden sep15 | ecosystem: Host-associated > Plants > Roots > Nodule | place: USA: California...
TTCAGAAAAGAAGGCTCGGGCATGTTGTGCAGCAAAAGGAAATATCCCATATTTTGAGACATCTGCCAAAGAAGGTATTAATGTCGAAGAAGCATTCCAAACCATTGCAAAGGATGCCCTGAAAAGTGGGGAAGAGGAAGAATTGTAAGTTCTTAAGCATGTGTATCTCTTACTTAATACTATGTGAACTTGCTTCATAAAAAATACATTAAGTTAGGTATATCTGATTATGAGATGGTGTTCATTGGCTGGGGGAGCATATTTTGGTCCTACTAGTGTTTTAGTTCACTATATCCACGTCTCTTGGAAACAAATGCATATAAGATTGATGTTTAATGATGGAGACAAACATGAACCATTTGCCATGTTATAATGAAAAGATTGATATGTTGGTTTGTCTACATAATAGTGGCATGCAAAGAAATTTCAGTGTGTATTTCAGTTGCAGTATTATTTGATAGTTACCCATAGATTATGAATCTTTCTGTTATTTGATAATGGGATAATTTAATTACTCCAATGTTATTGATGTTATGTTTTGGGATTTGTTCTCCATGTGGAAATTCGTGCTTGTTGAAGATACCTGCCAGACACAATTGATGTTGGAAACAGCAATCAGCCAAGGTCATCAGGATGTGAGTGCTGAACGTATAGATAGATTCTTCTCAATACAAATAAAGTATATTATTTTAAAATCACTTTGGCATGTCTAGCCATTGCTGTCTATGAGGTTTCATTGTACATTTGTGTTTGATCAAGAAACAAATTGTTTTAGTGCGATTTGTTGGGTGCTTGTCTGGTTTGTGTTAATTGATAATGTTCGTAGTTCTCCTTGTATGCTATTCCAACATTGTGAAAAAAAAACAGCAAAGGATCATTCTGAAGATATTTCATTGCTTATTTTTCTTTCCCATGCAAAAATTATTTTGTACACTGATTTTTTGTTTTGTCGCTCAATAAACTTGAGAGCAACCATGTTGGTTGCGCTAATGCTTTGAGTTTCAGTTATGAAAACCATTGTTGTCAAATATCAGCGATGGTGGATATTGGATACGGGTTTTTGGCTTTTTGCCATGGCCAATTTTGTGAAAGATGGTGGCGCCATGACCCATATTCGGATATGACGGTGCCAGACATCAGCTTGTATGGCGGGTTTTTGGCTCTCCGCCATCCATAACACTTATAGAAACTATTTAAAACAGTTCAAGAGTAGTCAGTAATATTGTATTGTGTTATGGTTAATATTGATTTGGTTGAAGTAATGTTAAAGGGAAGGTTGTGAAGAAAATAAATAAAAGTTGTCAAGCCTTCTACGAAGGATAACTATAAATTGCCATGTTGTAGACCAAAAAAATGGATTTTCAAGGATTAACCGAGAAGTTTCATACTCAAATACATAGAACTTAATGACTGAATGAACGAACGAGCTCAGGTGTTGAAGGGTAGATGTAAAAATGTTAACAGAGTTCCATAGGGAAGACAAGTTTTGTGAAATACGAGTTACCTTCATTGAATATAGTTGGCCCTGCTCTATAGCCAAGGCAATTACAAAGTCATTCATTTGAATGTTCTAGATTCCTTCCTATGAAAGGCTAGCATATATCCCTTAATTAAAGAGTGAATAATAGCACAAGGATGTGTTTTGTAAAGCTTTAGTTGGAGATCATATGAAGCGTTTTTGAAATCTATAATTTTTATGCTATATAGTCGAGGAAACCTTAGAAGCCCTCTCAAGTATTACAAGTATTACAAGTATTTTTTTCAAAACCGTGAGCATATACGCTTCACAAAAGGTTTCCTTGTAATTGCCTTTTGTATTATAGGAAGTTCCCATTTGTTATTTTTGAACAAGGAAGGAAGTTCCCCTTTGCTGTGATTAAACCTCCTCTTTTATTTCAAATGTATCACAATGTTTAGCAATGAGATGTTCAAATCCTAATGATACCTTAAGAACCGTTGTAACTGCCATATGTCTCCAAATTATTGCTGAACTTATCAATGTACACAACACAGTTGAGCTTTCTGTTGGCCAGCTTGAGTAAAGGACGTGTCAATCAAGTGAGTTTAGCCTCTAAGTTCCAAGAATCAAACCACGACATACCAGGGGTATAATCTTCATATCACACCTGATTCACTGGAGTAACACTTGGAAATTATTCACTGGAGTCCATAACCACACCTGATTCCAATATTAGAGCGGGAATGAGACCATTTAATTCCTTTAACTTGATCATTTCTTTATGTAAAATAGCAATGGATGAAATTTGATTGGAAAACGGTAGAGAACCCACCTTTGGTTATGTCCAACCAATATGATCTTGACTCTTCTTATTTTTGTCATCAGTTCCCATGCATATGCAGCCAACACAAGAAAGCTCAAATATAACCAATCATGTGGGCTGTGGCACTCTTTAAATATCTTGGTGTAAAACATGGGATCCCTACAATGAATTTGTTTGTGCTTTCCTTTTAAACCCATGAAAAGAAGAAGACAATATTCACTGCTATAGTACAGAAACCGTGAATCCTTCACCCTTACACAATTTCCTCCTCATCTATTTCCATCATTATAATTTGAGTCACCTTATGCTTCATTTCTTGATCTAAAGTAAAATGCTCATAACATAAGGTAGCATTCCTCTTTATATCATATATGTCACTTCTGGTAAATGCATCTTCATCACCCCTATGCACCTTGAATAAGTAATTAGTAGGACACCTATCGCAACAAAGTAAGGTCCCGCTCATTCCATAGAGACAACAACCATCTCGATTTATGTCAAAATAATCTCCATAATTTTCAGGGCGTTTCACTACTTTTAATTCTAAAATAAACTGCATGGTTTTCTCATCCATGCAACCAACAAATTTGGTATATCTCAGACAAACTCTTATCAGGCCATTTCCGGATTGAACGATAGCATCTGTTCAACAACCACAATAAAAATCTCAAAGCAGGGATGAGAAATTGCAGAACTAGTTGGTTGGTACGTGAATGGTCCACAGACCATTTACATTTGCTCGTCAGTGATTTCCGGGACTAAGGTTTGCAGAATTGAAATCGAAAGATTGATGGAAATTGGAGAAGCACTTATCGACATTCACCACAACTTTTGTTATGTCATCATCATGCACGTCACTTTCTTCCTGAAAATCAATTTTAATATCATGTTTAATACACCATATTGTCCTTTGAAGAAGCTTCATGTTGAGGGGATCACAAATCACAATCGTTTTATGACTTTTTTTACTTCATCTAAGCCTTCCACGAACGAATCAAGATTAACTAGCTAGCATTGTTTTCTTGCAATTCGGAATACTTCTTAGCATGCGAAGCTTCAAAGCTTTGATCTCCATATTTTCACTTTCCACGAGATTGTGTGTCACATCTATCATGAGCGGAAGGTTGAGGCTCGTGATAGCAAGCTCAATGATTGAATGAGCTTCCGTGTTGGAAGAGTGACTTCAAATGAGAATTTTCTTAGAAAATAAGATAAGCTTTGTAAAATATGAATTACCTTCATTCAAGATAATTGACCTAACTATCTACAGCTAAGACAAATTGGAATCAAACCCCTTCAAGAGAATTTTAGAACTCTTTCCACTTACATATGACACATCGCCAAAACAAATATCATACTAAAGATTTTATTCTATTTTTTGCGTTCAAATTCTCCTAAATAATTCGTCATTGGTGGACCTCATTAACCACTTGAGCACAATTGTTTGGTTAACTAAAGATTTAATGTTACTGCATGATAAACAATTGTGACAAATTGTTTATGTTAGACCATGGAGTGAAAATCTGGCTAAGGATGTAAAATGCATCGGTGGGTCGATCTCATCTTTCATCCCGATAGCAATGAATGTAAATCGAAATTTCATTTATTTTAGGCTTAATAGCAGTTTTGGCCCCCTAAGCATCAGGAAATTGCGATTTTGGTCTCCTAACAAAATAAAATACAATAGAACCCCCTAAGTACTGCCCCTTTTGCAGTTTTGGTGCGAAAGCTAGGCAATTAGGTGCGAAGATCATACTTTGTAACAACGGACTATAGTGACATTGTACTCTGAAAAAAATATATTTAAGTCTGAACATTATGCAATAAAAAAAGAAGTCTACACAGGCCATGCCATCTTCGAAAAGTAAACAGAAACTAGCTTAAGTATGTGAATTTCATAATATTTGGTCTGCTGGAGTTGGTTTTGGTGTACACAAATCGGGCAAAAATACATGCTTAACGTAAAAAAACAATAGATTTAATCTCCATCCTTCATATAGCAATCAAGAACGAAATTGGAAGCAGGGCCTCCTAAATATGAAACGACAGACATCAACAAACAGATCTATCTGTTAAAGATCGCTGAAAACTCCAGTAGGGATGGGGATTGGGGCTTGATGAGCATATTTTAGGGACTGCAGGTGTACATTTTGCACAACTATTTACTGGTTTCAAGATAAATAACCTCAAAAAATTTAAGAAAACAAATCGCCCTACAATCTTAAATATATATCAGTAGAAGTCCGTCCTCTCATCTCCGGCTGCTCGGGAGAAGACTAGCTTCCAGTGCACTACCTGGTCACGATTCCCATTACTTGTCAATTGGAGTTAGTCCTAACCAGCACTTGACCTTTGAAAGAATTGACTGGATCAAACAATGATAATAAGTTAGTAATGCAAGTTAACCAGTACATATAACAAGCATTTAAACTGGAGCTAAAATAAAAAATATTTTCTGTACTTAGACGGGTCTCTCGTTTTAAAGTATTGTAAAGGGAAACCAAATAAAGATGGAAGAGGCGTCCATTTTATTGTAACCCATGAAATTATCCTATTAGCCACGGATAAGTACTGTTTCTATACAAAAGAGAAGGTACTCTATTAGTGTCCATCCACTAATTTCAGTTCTCACATACATATCATACTTGATAAAAAAAACAGTGATTTTTAATTTTTATGTAAGAATGGGGAGATGAAGGCAATGTTGGGGTCCAAAAGGAAAAGGAGCAGGGCAGTTATAAAAAGCCAAAACCAGTTGAAAATAAAGTCAAACTCAAATCACTGACTTCCATCATGCAAAATGGTCAGTCATGTATACTCAAGTTGAAATATGTAATGTTTTCATCCATGGACTTTTAAACATTCTCATCATGTATTCAGTATAATTAGTTTTCTTCCTTGGCATTTCCATATTATTTTGCTTATTTATTTTACTTTAGCCTGAAATACCAGCTATTGACTACTTTTATTCAAACAATATCTGACATCATAAGAAATATATTATCAGAATTTCTATCAATGAAAGCTACACAAAAATGAAAATATGTACTCACATTGTCAAAACAATGGCAGGTGATCCATAAATAAGAAGGCATGAACTTTTTCCATATCTACTTTATATTATTCTGTCCCAACAGAAGAAAGGTTTTCCTGGCTGGATGGCCGAACTGAACTTCCTGCTGCAGTTGCAGACATTAATGGGTTTGGAAGGGTAGTAGCTGCAGTGCTCACAGGTCTAGAAATAAGTGGCCCTTGAGGATTCATGATGAATTGTGGTCTTTGGAGTGAGTTTGCAAAATTCATAGGAATTCTATTGGTTGGTATGGATGGTGGTACACCTCTGGATGACGAAGCCGGTACACCAAGGCGGGATGTAATTATCATAGCACGTTCATGGTAAAGCTTATGCCGCGACCGCTCTAAAAGCTCCTTTACTCTCATCACCAAATGTTCCATATCATTGAAGAAAGCCAACTTTGTTTCCAACTTATGCAACTGCAAGTTGATGGAATTTACAAAGAAAGTCAAAGCAACATAACATATAAATACAAGGCAGTGAGAGCTTTACCAGGGCCACAAGATTACCTGCTTTTCTATCAATGCTGAAGTAAGTTGTCGGATTTGATCTTCTTCTTCATTTGCTAGAACTTTTGCCTTCACTGCTGCTGCTGCTAATGTAGAAACAGCTGCACGTTTCACTTTCTCAAAGCTGCTATCCTGTTTAGTCTTTGAACCGTCATTTTTCACTTCCATACCATTTCCTGCACAATCTTCAACTGCCCCTGCAACAAAGGTTTTATTCATTTTTGTGGAGTAGAATTGTATTCTGACAGACTCCTCAATACCGAGTTAGACATTTCTTCTAGTATATTCCTTAATGAATGTCATGAATAACAACATCAATCCTTTTTTGTGCATATAAGTGTGTATGAGAGCGAGAGACAGACCTGCAATTGCGCCATTTTCAGCACCCACACTCGATTTAATTGGATGTGAAGACGGCATCATATCTACATCCTTTTGTGTCCCATTATCTTGGGAAGATGTTAGTGGCTGGGAGTCAATCTTTGATGGCAAGGAATTAGCAACTACATCAACATCCATTGCAGAGTCTGTAGTTTTTTGAGACTCGGAAACTGCATTTGTAGATAGCTGTTTTTGAGGCTTGCTTGTATCTGAGGGCATAGAATCAGACACCATGTCATCAGACTTTGGTGTCTCTGCTGGCTTTGGTAGCTCAACTGGTAAATTGGATTTAACTGATTGTTGAATTTCATTCTTTTCAGATGGATGAGAATCAGACACACTTCCTTCTTTTCGTTCCTCTATAGGATGGCCAGGTTCTTCATTTGAAGCTCCCTCTTGAACCTCCTCAGAACTAGGTGGAATTTCAGCTTTGGATGTTGAACCACCTGAATTATGCAGAGTACCCTGAGCTTGATCATTGGGTGCCTTTGAAATGCTGGGATCATTACAGCTGTCAAGCCCACTCTCATGATTATTCATTTCTTGCCCCTTTGAAGAAATTGTTTTTTCTGAGATTCCACCATCTGTGGAAGCCTGATGTATCTTGCCTTCTGAAGCATCACTTGCAATCTTCGTTTTCTGGTGATCGTTTTCTAAATCTTTATCATCTAACATCGCTGCATCCTGTTGTACATTTTTGTCAGTCTGATCTCCCTCACTTTTAGAATCCCTACAATCCATTTAGACACAACATTGTAAGTCCAAATAAGTCAACAATTCGACTAGTTACAGGACAACCAGAAATGCAAACTCTTCATATAAATCATGTACCTCTCAGAAGTGGTTGTTTCCTTCTTATCATCTGGTGGATCTTCTAGAACAAAGCAACACCTTGAAGCAATCTCAGTGCCAGGAGCATTTCCAGACAAGGATTTTATGTAGTTATGAGCTGAAGCAACAGCCAGATCAGAACCTACCAACTGTGCAAGGAAAGCTGCCTGCAGAATAGCAACAAGACATTACATCAGCAAGACTAAGATATTTAATTCAAAATTATTGTTCTGAAGAAAGAAGTCTTCCAATATATAATTCAGATTACATAACTGTAGCGATACCCCAAAAAAATGCTACTGTTCTTCACCTAACCCTTTAACTTACCAATGCCATGACAGGATTACCCACTTCAGCAAATGAAGATGGGCCTTCAGGTTCAGGAGAATAACCAACAGCTGCAAATGCTTCCTTAAGAGCATTTAAAACACAGTCATCACCTACTTCCTCGCCCAATTTTACTTTATTATCATCTTCTAATTTAGGAGTTCCCTCACTAGTTTTCTCATCACTACCATCTTGTAACTTTGGAGTCTCCTCTTGATTATCTTTCACTTTGACATCTTCAGCCTGAGAAGTTTCATCATGGCCTTTGATGCTATCACTAATGTCATTCTCAATAACTTCTGACGCATCTTTAGCTTTATCTTCATCCATAGACAAATTGCTGTTTGTTGCAGCTGGATCTGCAGTTTCTTTGGAACCAGCATCAACATCATCATCACAGTCAACAAAGGCATCCTCAATTGGCATTTGAACGAAATGTAATATGCACTGAGCTTTTGATTTTGTTCCAACATGTTCTGCAATTTCAGTCCAATTTTCTTTATAGAGTTCTAATGCTTCAAGGAGCAGAAGTGTCTCCTGATCAGTCCACTTTCCACTACTAACCCCTGCAGCTTCAGCTGGTTCCATGAGTATAAAATCCAATGGAGACATGCCGGTGTCAAATTTTCTATTATTGAAGCAGTCCGTACATAGATCAAAATCTGCCTGTCAGATGCATAACAGAATTGATAAAATATACAACATGAAATAGAGAAACAAATTGAATTACCAGGAATTTCCCACATTCCAACAATATATCAATGATAATTCAACAAACAGACAAATAGTTCACCAGCTCGTCGTTGACTGAAACACTTGAGCTGTCTTGATGAATGCATTCTTTATGGTTCACTAATATTTGAAAAGCATTCAAAAATTAACTTCAGCTATTTCAATTCTCTAGAAATAATCCTTTTTGGTTCACACTAAACATATATTTTTTGAAAGGTTGTCTATTTCAATTCAGATATGATTCTAAACAGATATTGTACCATAAAGCCACAAATGCAATTAACACAAAATGTTATTTTGGGGGACATCATGAATAGAAGTTACTCAATAAGATTCCTAGAATCCAAACACGCTAATAATTTACTTCCTTGATGGAGGGAATTCCACTAAAAACACAATAATTAATACTGTCATAAAATTCTGCATAAGTGTATGTGAGACCTTGATTTAAGAAGGAAAAAAATGGACCTGTGGAACAAGCAAATAAGGTGCATGGAGCAAGGGATTGTGTGCAGTCTTGGTTTCAAAAGAATGAAAACATGCCAACTAAATTATCAAGGTGCATCCCTTGAGTTCCTTTTTAGCTTTTTTGAGTTGTCAATTTCATCGACAAGCACAAGTGAAAGAAAAGCAAAAAATAAAATAATAATGAATCATGAATCATGCAGTTAATTCACGTCTGTTCCGCATGCTTTTCCGCCATTTGTGATTCATCACATGATAGGAATTGTTGGCTTACCAAAGCATATCAAATTGTGCAATTCTAATAACTATGGTTAACAACTTTTCTAAGAACAGTTTGGGATGGCATAGCATTTGAGTAGTATATAAGGGATGACATGGCATTTGAGTAGTAGACAGTCTAGAAAGTGTTCATCTCAGTTTTACGGTTTGGATTTGAACAATGGGCCTATTTTTAATCGAAATGGGCCAACTTTTTTTTCCTATACATTTTTCTACTAGCGATAGTGTTAAAATCCATAATGGGCCAATTAATTGGACAGATGTGAGTTGCCTACCTAAACAAATTGTAATTTTTTTTTCTTTCAAATTTAACTGAATTAAAAAAATAAATAATACTTTAACATGTCTTTATGAAAAAGTAAAATACTCTAACATGTTCTAATAAACAAAAAATAAAATTATTTAAATACATATATAATATAAATTCCATAAAATGAATATTTTAATGCAACTTATTTAATATATTTTATATTTTATAGTATTAATTATTAAAAAATAAATATTAGAATAGCGGCTTTCCTGCTCAGCGCCGCTGTCTAAGGTTATATCAAGTCCTTAACATATCACTAGTTATGCAATTCAATGACTTATTCAGTTCAGATAACAACCTGCTTCTGGCAGTGGTAACGTTTGCGAGAACAATCACCGGAACAAGAGTTGCAATGGTACTCAAGCATCTCAACTGCCGGGCCCTCTTGTTTCACCAACTCTTCAGCAATCGCTGGCTCTGGAAACAAGCCAGAGGTCATAGCAGGAGTTATTAGGCCAGTCTTCTGAACAGCAGGCGGGCATACTTGAAGAGTTTCAAAGTGATATAGTTTTTCAAGCAAGGAATTCTTTTCTGCTTCCCCATCGTCGCCGGTGCTTGCCACGGCAGAATCCGTTGAAGGGAACGGGTGGAAGTTAATTAAACCCCAATAGTCAAGAAACTCCATTATCTCTTGCCTAGCATCCGAATCCCCAATATCAAGCTCTGATAAATCTTTCAACTCAATTTGTATATTTGGATTTGAATGAAACTTCTTCAATATCCAATTCCGTATCTCCATGTATTTATCCGGAGTCCGATTTTCAGATATTCCATTAAAGAAAGAAGGCATCATACGTTTCTCAATTGAATGTATATCCGACCACGAAAACCAACCTGAAA
>Ga0099826_10004206_pt1 | contig 10031 bp, 7 predicted proteins | sample Mtrugardesep15_FD_76830 | JGI IMG/M metagenome (GOLD analysis project Ga0099826, IMG submission 76830) | Root nodule microbial communities of legume samples collected from California, USA - M. trunc garden sep15 | ecosystem: Host-associated > Plants > Roots > Nodule | place: USA: California...
ATGAGCCTAATGGGTTTTTTTTTTTTAATTAAGAGTATGGGAGAAAAAAGGAAGGCAATATAGAGAAAAATAATTGACTAGTATAATTATTATACAAAAATGAGCCTAATGGGTGTTGAACCATAGACCACACAACAAATCACAATCAATTTTACCAGATCATGGCTACAAGATTGTATATAATCTAACGTTATCTCTATATAATTTATATTTTTGGGTGTTATATTATAAAAAAAAATATTACGGGCCCCAAAATTTTGAGGCCCGGTGCTCTAGCCCAGCCTGGACAGGCTTTAAGCCGGCCCTGGATTTCACATAGGAAAAATGAGTTTTCTTAAACTCTAAATTTTACAATCTTACTTAGATAAGTTCATAAAATGAGGGAAGGCAAAAAATGTGGAGGTCTATTTAGGAGCCACGGCCATTGCTTGGGATTTTGGTTTCTTAAGAAATTGGCAAATTGCTTTAAAGTATGTATCAATGTGTTGGTTTTCCAACAACGATCTCCATTGTAGGACATCGTGATATATATTTAAAAAGATGTGCTAAAATTAATAGTAAAATTGAATAGGCAATAAATGAGTTTAATAAAAAAAAAGTTTGTAGTTCCTTTAAAAAAAATGTTTGTAATTCGTCATACAAATTTCATTTGGTGTCTCTAAATTTTTTTTGTTAATTTAATTTTTATTCATTTTTTTTATAGAAAATTTAATATTTATTTGATAGCTAAACATATTATTACTTGTAAAAAAAATATAGGTGGAAAGATTGAATGTTTGTGATGCGTGATGAATGTTTTAATGGAATGATTTTATCAACAAAAAGTATAGTTTTGTTTTCAATTGTTTGAGCTGAGATTGGAAATATATTTCTAGCCATCAATGTGTTAGTTATATTTTAACTATGTATTCTAAAAAAACAAAGGATATTGATCAGTACCTATGAAAAGAAATTGTTTGATGACTTTGTTAAATATATTCCATTTATAGCCACAAGGTTGGTGAGGAACACATTACAAATCATGAACCTCTTAATTAATTATAGCCAACGTTATCAATGGATGGCTCTCTTAATTAATTACCATTTTGCTTAATTAGCTGCGAGAAAAAAGCTCGATCTTCCTAATGCAATATCCTAAACTTAAAACATAACCTCTTAAACAACCAAGTAAAATCTTACCATAAAACTCACCAAAACCAATAAGCTAGGAGGAAATCTAGAAAAAAGAAGCACCAAAACACCAAAATATTTTGAAATCTCTAATCATGTCATTCCCTTCGAGAAATTTTATGACTTCATTGTTGCTCTTTCTTGTTGTTTTTCCACTTCATAATGTCCATGCAGGCATCGACTCCTCATGGAAAAATGCAGCTCACAATAATATTGGACCTAAAAAACTGATTAGTACCCCAAAAAATAACCGCCACATGCCTTTAGCTGGTAAATGGAAGCAAGCCCATGCCACTTTCTATGAAGGAGGCTCAGGAACATTTGGTATGAACATTTACTAATGCTGATCGATGTACATTATTAAATTAATCCATTATATAGAAAAAAAATAATTAGTAACAAAATTCATGACTCGAAAAAGTAATAAAATTAGATAACTCTTTTAAGGTCGAAGAACGTTAATATTTCAACTATAAGATTAATCCAATCACTAATTTCATGGAAGAAAGATCTTGGAGGATTTTGCAAATTATGCTTTAGCATGTTAGATAATTTTTTCATATAAATTATCAGCCTATCCCTGCAATTTTGAGCTGTTCAATACCTATAAATCGGTGTCAAAATGATCTCTTCATCAATGCATTTTTCATGCTCAAAATTGAACTCAAGATCCTCGATTAAGTTGGAAGAAACTTGTATCATGCAAACATGCATGGTTTACTTTATAAGTTGTCATTTTAGATTGGAGAATTTCTTAGAATATAAATAATAAGTTAATAATGTAGGTGGAGCATGTGGATATGAGGATGTGGTTAAAGATGGTTATGGCCTAGACACAGCAGCAGTGAGCACAGTTTTGTTCAACAAAGGTCAAGCATGTGGTGCATGTTATGAAATCAGATGTGTGGATTCTCCTCAAGGGTGTAAGCCAGGGAAATCCTCTATTTTAGTGACGGCAACAGACCTTTGTCCTCCCAATTTTGCCCAATCAAGTGAAAATGGAGGATGGTGCAATCCACCACGCGTTCACTTTGATTTAGCCAAACCTGCTTATCTTAAAATTGCTGAATACAAAGCTGGAATTATACCAGTCCAATATCGCAGGTAACATACATAAATGTTCATACATATCTAATATCCTAATTTGTTGTCTTAAAACCGTGCTTAGTTGAGTATCTAATACAACATACCAAAAAATAGAGTATTATATTGATGAAATAAATATGACCTTGTACCAAAAAAAATAAAAAATGACCGGTATTCTATTTCATTCTATTTTAGTTTAAATACTAAAATTTTGATAAAAAAAAAAAACTTAAATACTAACATTAGTATCGAATTTCATCACTAAAGTTCTATTTTTTTTAGAGAATCACTAAACTTAATTAATAATAAAATTAGAGATGGATTTCAGATTGTCTGTAATTTTCATTGGTTTTTTTTAGACTATTTTCTATAAATCATATAGAATGTTCGAAGAGAAATTGTAAAAACTAACATTACAAAGTGGTATCACATTATAATTTAATTCATGTAGTCGACTTTACTTAATGAGATAAAACTTAGTTGTTGTCATTGTTGTTGAATGAGTGTAAAAAAATTGTAAATTGACAATGTATACAATTTAAATTTTTCTATTTCTTTTTACTAGTACTTTCATGGTATCATTATTTTCCATTATACTCTACCTACTCTCTTTTATCAATCAAAATTACTGGTAAAAGGAAATCAAAAGTGCATAATTTTTTGTTCTCTTGTGTGTAATTCAGGGTACCATGCAAGAGGCAGGGAGGTATTCATTTCACGATCACAGGGAATCCTTACTTTAACCTAGTAAAAGTGGCGAATGTCGGAGGAGCAGGTGATGTGGTAAAAGTGCAAGTGAAGGGTGAAGACAAGCTGACATGGACAGACTTGAAGAGAAATTGGGGTGAGAAATGGGAGACTAATGCCATGTTAACTGGAGAGACATTGACCTTCAAGGTGACCACAAGTGATGGCAGGTGTATCACCTCTGAACGTATTGCCCCCAAAGGTTGGCAGTTTGGTCAGACCTTTGTAGGCAAAAATGCATAAATTAATTCAAGCTAACCACATCATCGTCTAATTATTATTACTATCATAATTGTGTAAGGCCAAGCTTATTTGGCTATGTTGTCGATTTAAGTGTATAAATGTAATCATGGTATGATTCTTCCATAGGACATGCATGACTGATTTAACAAAAAACTACTTAAGAGTAATGATGTTATTAATACATCGTTTTATATTTCAGAGACATGTAGAGTAGAGATATAATGTATGAACATGTTTGTACATTTAATTAATTAGATAGATCAATCAATGGAATAATATGAGGAAAATGGGGTTCACGTCCTTTTTTTTAATTTTTAATTTTATTTTTCTGGGCTTCTTATTGTTTAATTAGTTTTTTAAAAAGTTATCAGAAGCAATTTGTTATAGGCTTATAACAAATATCGATTGTCAGTAAATTATTTAACAAAAATTCATTCATCAGACAGAGAGCGCGGTAGGGACAGAGGTGTAATTGAAGCCAAATTAGGGAAAATTTTACTCACCAACAGGGTATTAGCCTGAGAGAAGAAAACCGTATTGGATTGAATTAAAATATAAATTTAATGTTTACACATACAACAACTTAAGTCCCTGACCTTTTCTGAGCCACCAGCATCAGTAATAATTTAATACTTCGAAAACCTTGTTTCTCAAAAATGAAGACATCAACTTTACGAGGGATGCCTTTCTGGGGATCAAAGCTCTATTATCATTCTCTCTCACTAAAGGAGTGTGACAGCTTTGCTCTGAATCTGCAATGCTTCATCATAACATATACTATATTCCTGTGAGGTTAATTTTGCTCAGTGATTGAAATGCCCATATCACTGACAGATTACTTTGTCTTCTTTTTCTTCTTCCTCAAAAACTCTCCCGTATCTGACCTATCTTGTAAACGTTTGGATTGTTGGGAACGAATCTCCAGCAATTTTGATCTTGCATCCCGAAACAGAGCATTTGATCTTGATGCCATCAGTTGCTGAAAGATCATTTCAAAACTGAATTAGCTTTTCTATCAAAGGTGAGCAAGAGATATGTAGATTCTTTTTATACAAACCTGGATATGATCCATGGCTGCAAGGTTAAAACCAAAGATATCTTTCCAACCCTGATACAAGGTTCAATACAGGATTTTGTCAAGGACACATTCCATAAGAGTGCAACAACAACAACCAAGCTTTATCCCACTAAGTGGGTTGGCTTACATGGATCAAATTACATCATAATGTTCTATCATAAACTATATTTAAATCCAACTCATTAACTTCTAAATCTTTCCTAATAGTTTATCTTATAGTTTTTCTAAGTCTTCCTCCACCTCTTTTGATCTGATGTCCATAAAAAAGGTATCACATAAATATAAAAACGTATACAGTCTCTCAAATTTATAAACATAAGTATCACAAATTTATACATCCCAAAAATATTATACAATTTCATATCGAAATTGCCCATTGTAAAAAATGTGTGATATCTAAATAATTTTTAATCAATCCAAGGCAACTGAGATTTTAAAATAACAATTTTAAACAACTTTTTAAAATTTAAAACCTGATTTCTGGTAACAACATTTTAAAGTTCAACAATGTTTTTTAAATTTGGACCAGCATTAAACCAGCAAAAGTAATGATTCATGGTTAAATTGTGATCGACCCAGTGATTATTAAATTTATATTTTTATTATAAAATATATTAAATGACTAGTTAATACAAAAGGTTGATAAATCATGACTAATCAAATTTAGATAAAGAAAAAATGATCATATTGTATGAGTTCTAAGATGAATATTTTTTTTTAAAAAACCTTAAGAATAAAAAAAAGGCCCCAATTTTGTAGGGACAAAAAATATATTTTAACCCTAAAAAAAAGGTTCAAACTGGGTACTTAGCCACCTCTTTTAACAGGTTATACCTACTCTCAATAGTTTTCACGTCAAATTGTTTGAGTTAAAGGATTGAATCTTTGACTAGCTGGTTCTATTAACTGAACCATCCGGTCCAATCCAGTTATCAAAACATTGACATTGAATACCAAAGATGATCTTGACCCCGTTTCCAAAGAAATGTACACAGCAATATGGACAGAAAACCCTAACATATTTACCTTGACTCTCTCATAGAAAATGTCACTGAACTCAGTTAAGACAGGTCTGGCAGCTGGTGTGGAAAGCAACTGATTGTAATGTGTCTGCAGCAGCAGTGTGCCTATCCGGCAAACAAGCTCAACCTGCAATTATCATGAATAGATTACTCAGCTTGCAAAAAGTACTGTAAGCCTTTAACCAAATCTTCATAAATTGGCTATTATTATTATAATTATAATTTTTTTTTAGGGAATTATTATTATTACTATTATTACAGGAGAAATATACAGCAACATTTTGAACAGTGAAGTTTCTAAATAACCTTATCAGAATACGAAGTCCACTCTTTCAAGTACGACAAAAGCTTCAAAGCATCTGAAAATGGTAAAGCCTGCATAAATACATTAAACTTGATGTTAACAGTCTAATAAATTTAAAAAAGAAAAGGAAAAACATAACTAAAATTAGGACAGGGAATGCTTCTGTTTTCTAGTGGGAGAAACACTTCTTCATGAAACAAGTACATCTAACATTTTCCTTACATTCTTCGATTATAAATTTAAGGCGAGAATGTTACCAACACTGATACCTCCTAAACCTCTGACCATTGCACTAAGACCAGGTGCATTGATGCTCTTCTTGTAAACAATATAATATGAACAAACATTCTTTGGATAGATATAACATGAACACACATATATTCAATATTGGAAAATGCTTACAAACAATATATGCAACACTATGATGAAGGTTAATTTGCTTTCTCGCCAACTCTATTATGTTAAATACCCAGGAGCGCAATAATATTAACATCTATTAGGTTAAATTGGCTTTGAGCAAGTTCACAAGCAGAATAAGAGATGTAAATATTATTGCGCTCCAGGATATTTATCATAATAGAGTTGGTGAGAAACCAAATTAACCTTCATCATAGTCTTGTTTATAAAGAATAAAGGCACTAATAAATCCTAATAAAAATTAGGTAGGTTTCTGATCATCCAATGAAATTATTAAGAAACAAGATTAAGTTGCAAACAACAAATGAAAAATAGACTGAGCCCATAGAAATTAGTCCGATATGTGTTATATTTCTGCATAAGAATTGAGAACAATGAATAAAAATGTAAATCCAAACATACCAACAATGTTTGTTCCAAATCATTCGAGTGAACATCTTTAAATGCACTTAGAACATAATCAGAAGGTGACCGGCCATTCATAAGCTGATTTGCCTGGAAAACAGCATTTTTATTGATTTTCTCCTCCTCCTGAAGTGTAAAATAAAATAACAAATTACAGCAACAACAATAGACCTTACAAAACAAGATACAAGGCGTTCTTCCTTGGCTCTTTTAGTTATCTAGCACACCCAAATAATTTCACTGATATTTGGGATTTTGATAGATCTCAATGGGGTTCAGCAACAACTAGTAGTTTGTCTGCGCTTTCAAGTTGAAATATAATTTTAGAAATCAAAATTGAGATTTATATCTTGATAGCGGTGGTTAATTAATAGGATTAATACAGAAATTTGTTCCAATTTCACAGGCTTCAAATTGCTTAATGGAACAATTTGTTTGGGGTTCAGAGCATCCGGTTGGTGCATTCTAATTTGTTTGGGGGTCAACCAAATTGATATCCATATTTTGCAAAGAATCACTAATGCAGTCTCTTAAGTCAGAATTGTTCTATATTATACAGGCATTGTGACAGAAGACAAATGCCTGTGTGTGAATGTGTGTCTGTATATCTAACCATTCATGCATGTCCTGCAGATTCACTTATGAGACAATATATCAGTTTAGAAAACAGAATTCCTGCAAGAGATCGAGTATAACCTGATGTTCAGTAATGCGCTTTTTCTCATTTTCTGCAATGTCTAATCTCTCAATAATTAAGTCTGTAGCGGTAAGGGTTTCCTCAGTTTTTTTCCCAGCTACGGCCACAGCTCCCTCCTCTGGTATTTCTTCCTTCGGTGCATAATTGCTTTCAAATGCATTGTCAAGATCAGCATCAAACATTTCCTCTAACCTCTTCTCCTTTTCTTCCTGCAATTAAAATGATTTATCATATTCCAGTGAACTAAGTTTTTTATCAACAACAAATTCACATTAATAACTTTAAAAGCTATTTTCAATAAAAACTTTCAAATTGTGATTCTTTCAGCAATGTCCTTAGGATATTCATTCACATTTGCCATTGTAAGAGACAATGACCTTATGTCCTGCATTGAAGAAGTGGTACTCCATAACCTACATGTTATACATACCTCAATGAAAAACTGTTCTTCAGTACGATCCCAGCGGCGAATTGAGCGGTCATGAGATCCAGTGACAATAAAATCACCACGATTACTGACTGCAAGACACCAAATATCTGCATGATGTCCTTCAAGAGTTAACAGCTGCTCAAATTTATCAGCATCCCAATATTTTATTACCCGATCTTTTCCGACACTAAACACATAATGTGTCTTTGGAACAAATTGCACTGCCATAACACTGAAAAGTAAATTGCATAAGATACTTCAAATACAGCTTCATCCATACTCCTCAATGAATAAAAGAGATTAAAAATATATATATTATCATGGTAGAATTATGTAGCACCTGTCTTTATGTGCAAAAATGGATTTATGACAGTCACCAAAATCCAAACCCCAAATCTTTATATTTTTATCAGCAGAGCCAGTCACAATTAAATCTCCATCTGATGAGATATCCATACACAGTACAGGCAGCTTGTGGCCATACAATGAAAGGAAGAATTTGAATGTGTCTACAAAGTGAATCTGAAAAATAAATAACTCGTCAAAAATACATGAAATAATGTAACAAAATAATGCAAGAGTATAAGAGGCACCACCAAAACAAGCTCATAATTCAATTGGGCACATACAGATGTCCACCATGCTTTGAAATTGGCATTTCCTATTAGATTTGGCGTAATGAGAAATAAATGGACCAATTTGGATAAACTTCTCAGGAAGCACTTACAGAGAACGGAATATTAAAAGAATTGTGTATCGGTTGTTTTTTAAATAGCTATTTCTCCTATAAATCGAAATTAGCCTCCGCTTCTAACTTTTTTCAGAAAGGCCAATTTCTCCATACACGTACACATTTATAAAGAATTTTCATAAGAACTGTGAACTTATTTTAATTGAGCTCTATAAGCTAGAAGCTAAACCAAACTAGGCCATATTCGGTAAAGTTGTCAATTGTACCAATATAGTCCCCGAAAAATATCCTATAAGCTACAAGAATTTAAAATCTAATTAATTTCTACCCAAGTTTCACTCAAATCTACAATAAAGAAATAATGCTTGAGTTCCCAAATTGCCAACATATGGTAAAATATGTATGCATTGACAACATGCATTTTGAGGTTGAAAAGTGGCAATATAAACAACAATAAGCAAAATAAAATTCATTAAGAAAACTTTTGCAGACAAGTAATTAGGAACAGGGAACCCAAACAAACTTTCACACACAACAACGCAAACAAGATAGAGTCAATAAATCTGACCTTAACAGTACTATCCAACAGAGCAACAGCGATGTATTTGGCATCAGGACTAATTGCAACCACAAGAACATCATCATTCATTCTCATAGTCTTGACATTTGACATGGTGAGTTGCTTAGTAGCCTGAAACAGAACAATTAGTGTTACTAAAATAAATAAATAAATTGTCTACTGAGAGAATTTTCCACGTACTAAATAAGAATGACTTATAGGACATATAAATATAGTAGGAGAGAGTTGCATTAGGGGGAGGGCAATAAAGTACCCCACGCCCAAATCGTGAAGACTGAAGAGTTTTTTTTTTTTTTTTTTTTTATCCTAAATGTTTAAAATTTCTATTTTATGTTATTTATATACCACTTCTAGTTCTAGAGATCAAATATAAAACAGAAAAACTATGGCATAGAAGTGTCCAGATCAAATACTATAAACAAAAGGTCTTACATACGTCTACCTATGCCATCAATGTGCTGTATGTGAAGTGAAAAAAGGTAAATCATTGTATTTCCTTCTAAAAAACAAATGCTTCTTAAAATAGGAAATATAACGCACTTGACCGGGTTTCTGCTTAATTTGGTACTCCCAAAACTTTACATCATGATCTTGACTTCCTGTGACAAAGCCATGCTTATCTGGCAAGGCGGCAATTGTCCGCACAGAGCCTCCATGAGCTTCAACTGCTTCAACACGAGTACTGCTTCCGATGTCAATAATTTCTAAGGTTCCCTCTTTGGTTCCAACAAGTCCATACTTGTTAGTGGGGAGAATTAAACTGCACAGTCCATATCCAGAATCAATGGTCCTTAAGCAGGAACCGGTGCTTGGATTCCATATCTTCACTGCGTTGTGACTGGTTGACAGCAGAAAAGTGTTGTCCGAACTAAGTGTGACACTTCGAACATCAGAACGGTGTCCTTCAAGATCAATACCAAGTGTTTTTTTGGTTTCACCACTTTCAATGGAGTAGAACTCGATTAGATTATTGTTTAAGGACAATGCTAAAGTCGCTAGTGAATTCTTCGGAGTGGATGGACAAAAAGAAATGGAGCATATCTTTTTACTAGCCCTTATAGTATGCAACAGTTTAAAAACATCAGGTACGGTAACTGTGATTTTACTTGTTTCTATGGGTCCATCAGTCACAGTAGAATTATCTCCTTTGTTTTCAACATC
>Ga0099826_10004207_pt1 | contig 10031 bp, 11 predicted proteins | sample Mtrugardesep15_FD_76830 | JGI IMG/M metagenome (GOLD analysis project Ga0099826, IMG submission 76830) | Root nodule microbial communities of legume samples collected from California, USA - M. trunc garden sep15 | ecosystem: Host-associated > Plants > Roots > Nodule | place: USA: California...
CAGACCGACGGCGCGGAACTGACGTTCTATGTTTGGCGAGAGTTTTGTGAGCGTCCTGATCCACCTATGATTGAAGGCCCAACCATTGATCACGTCATTGCGACTCTGCGCTCCCGAATCAGGGACGATGAATGAAACTGATCGAGATTCAACAGATTACGCACCTACCGGAAGAAGTTCTTATCTTGGAGAAAGAGGCGGTTGCAGAAGATTTCAGGTTTCTGACGCGCCTGATTTCGGAATGGCAATCTGGAACGAATCGCTTCGATGCGCCCGGTGAATGCCTCATGGCAGCGTATTCGGAACAGCAGCTGATGGGAATTGGAGGCCTATCAGTTGATCCCTATATCAAGCCCGGTATCGCAAGGCTACGGCGAGTGTACGTGTCACCTGCGGCAAGGAATCAATACGTCGGTCAGGCGCTGGTAAAAGTATTGGTTGCACGCAGCTCTTCACTTTCAGCAGGTGCGTCTTTGCACCGATACCTCGGGAGGCGACGCGTTTTACTTGCGCTGCGGCTTCATCCGAATAGAAGATATCCATGCCACCCACATCATGGATCTGGTCAACGTCTGATCAGGCAGCTTTCGGCCAGAAGCGGCCAGTTCCAGTTGGCGCGCAGTAAACAGGGCATGTTCAAGCCTTCCCAGGGATGCAGAAAGACTCAATCTACTGGCGTGAAAGGGACGCCACCGCAGCTAACTCACCTACCTATACCTATGCCGGTGGAGACAATCAGTCCCAATCGCGCATGGACCGTCAGGCGTTCATTAGTGGTATTTGAACCTACGGTTATCAAATGCAGGCTTCGTCCCTTCCAGAACCTTGACCACGTGGCCGTTGATGACGGGGCTTTCAATGGCACCTGCTGTGTATGAGATTTTCTGGCCATTCGCCCAGTCGAAATGGGGCCAGATGATCTGCTCTCCATCACAGACCACGGCAAGATTCGAGTTATGGGTGACCATGATGATCTGCCGACGCTTCTTGGCCTCCGTGAGCACCGGCACCAAAAGGCTCACCACAGTTTCGTTGTCGAGATTTTCTTCCGGTTGGTCGAGGATAATTGGGGTGCGTCCTTTGTCTACCAGCAGATAGAAGATCAGGAGCAAAGCTCCTCGCTTGCCTGGAGAGAGCTGCTCAATCTCCGCGTCTTGGAACATCAGAAGACAAAAGGGGGACGGATTTATTAATCGGGAGGACTGCCCGCTTCTGGCCGATTTCTGCCAATATTTATCCGCCCAAAACGACCAATTCATATCGGTCACGAATAGCACCCAGGCAAAATCTCGAGCGCCCCCCCACTCTTCAGTGACGTATTTCAACACCACAAACCGGCCCTACCCTAAAACCACTCAGGAATCGCGCTGAGCCTCTTGGCGCAGCGCATCAAGCTGTTGCTGTGCATGGGCAGCCTGGCAGTAGGCGTTGAGGATATCTGCAATCTGGTCGCAATCCAGGGTGATGCCTTCATGCACCAGGCCGGCAGACAGGATGCGGATCTGCGGCTGGGGCTTTTTGAGGGCCATGGCCTGGTTGCCGAATATCTGTCGCGCGGAGCGATGAACAGGCAGGGGCGCATCGGCACGCAACATCAGTTTCTGCTCCGTCAGCCAGCCTTCGTCATTGATGGAGACGTCGACAATGTCCAGCAGATCCACCGGTGCGCTCAGCGTGTCCGCAAACAGCTGGCGGCGGGTCAAGCGCATAAACACGTGTTGCCCGGCGTTGCGGTGCTGCCAGGTGATCAATGCAAACACCACCGCCATCACCGCAGCACACACGGCCAGGCTGGTGGCCCCGCTATTCAGGGCGTACCCCAGCAAGCCCAGGGCAACCAGCAAAAACAGCGGGCTGCGCACCTTGTAGCGGCGCGAGTTAGTGAATTCGGTCTGCTCGGGTACGCGCTGGATAACCTGCTCGAGTTCGGCGATCGCACGCTCGCGCTGGGCGTCGCGGGAGTCGGCGTATTCCTGGCTGAGTGCGCTGGCGAGATCCGACAGCGGATCCGAAGGTTGGGTCATGGATCATTCTCCTTGGACAGTTGGTATCGGCGGTGATACGGGCTGCGTGGCAGCCGACGACGCCGTATGGGTGAGTTGGCTGAACCAGTGTCGGTCGTGTTCGGTGGGTACGCGGGTGGCCTCGGCCAGCAGCGCGTCATCCAGGGTTACGCCCAGTTGCTGGAGGCGGAGTGCCGTCGGCGGGTGTGTATCGAACGGGTGCGCGATGGTGTGGTTCAGCGCCGCGTCGTTCAGGCGCAGTGGCGTGTGTCGCAGGTGGTCGGCCAGGGCCTGGATCAGGTTGGAGTGGCGCTCGGCGAGCAGCGTGTTGATTTCAGCGTCCAGCGCGATCACCCGCAACAGCGCCTGGCAGAACAGGCGCTCACCGCCGATGTTGCCGCCCACCCGATCCGCCGCCAATTCCTGAGCGCGGCCCCAGTGATGCACCGCCAGTTGAAAGTAATGCAGGAAACGTTGCGTCATCCAGATCGCCGGGCGCTCGATCCAGGCCGGGTCGGCATCCTCGGCACGGATAAACGCAAAGTGCAGGCACATCAGGCTGAAATGCGCACCGATCTCGCTGCCCCGCTCGGTGTCACGGCTACAGAAATGGCCCAGCTCATGACCGATGATCGACGCGGCCTCGGCCTGGCTCAGGGTCGAGAGGTAGGTCAGCGGCAGGTAAAGGGTGCGCCCGCGGAGCAAGTCGCCGGCCGGTTGCAGGGCCACATCAACGCTGGTGACGAAAAACGATTGGTCGATGCCCACCACTATATGGTCGGGCACCGGCGCACCGGTGGCTGTGGCCAGTTGCTCAATCCATGCCCACAAGGCCGGGGCTTTGTCACGCCCCATCCGGTGCCCCAGGAACGCCGAGGACGGGCTATCCAGCGCGTGCCATTGCTGGCGCAGACGCCCGATCAACAGGCAGCCCGCCCATAGCACGGCAATCAGCGGCACCGCCACCAGCAGTATGAGCCAGCCACCGGCTTTCAAATGGCTCCAGCCCCAGCTCAGCTCATACAACAGACTCAGGGCCAACGCGCCCATCAACAGCCCGGCGTAAGCCGCCAGCCAATGCCCCAAGGCACGCCAGCAGAGGAACAGGCGGTCGTAGAGAAAATCCCTGGACTTCAGCGCACGCCAGGCATCCAGCCTCAGCTTGAGCCACGTCGCAGGCCCGGCCACCAACGCGGCGAGGGCCAGCCAGTAGGCCAACCCTGCCAACACCTGACGCACGCGGAGCCAGGCGTAGTAGCCGCCGATATTCTGTGCTTCGCGCAGCACGTCATCGACGCGTCCGCTTTGCACACTGGCCCAGGTCATGAGCACCACCGGCAGCAGCAATATCGTCAGCGGCCACGACCACCGCGCGAACCGGCTCATGGCTCAATTGGCCTGCAAATAATCGGTCAAAAACGCCTGTGCATTGCCTTGGCTGGACAGGAACTCGTCATAGCCGACATTCAGCGCCTGCGATTCGCCAGGCAGGTACAGCTCGCCCCAGCCTTGTTGCAGCACCAGTACCACGAATTTCTGGCCGTCCACGGTGGTGGAATAGCGGGTGTCCTTACTGGTCTTTTCTACGGTCATCTTCTGGATCTTCATGTTCCAGTCGTGGTCGACACCCTCCAGCTGCACCAGCGCCTGATTGTCATTGCGCGCACCGATGCGCAGAGTCCAGACTTTCACGCCGCCTTCGCCGGCATAGGCCAGCACTTTTTCTGCGACTTCCGGGCGGTTTTCAGCCTGGGCGCCACCCGCGATCACGGCCAGAGCCAGGCACAGCAGCGCTGCCCACTTGCGATACATCAACATTTAGGGTTTCCTCGGCAGTTCAAAGGCCACCATTGAAATCAACGCTCAGGCGCCTGCCAAGCGGCGTGGCCGTGGCGCACAACAATAAGGCCGTGACGCACAACAAATGATCGGGCTGCCCAATGTCGATATCATGCAACGCTGCCCACCAGCCCTGACGGACACTTTGCCAATGGACCGCCGCAACCCCTATCTGGACACGCACTTCTGCTTCGATCACCCAGAGGCCCTGAACCAGGCCGGTGTATTCGATGACAGCGCGCGGCAGGTCATGGGCAGCGCGATCGGCCATTACCGCGCGCAGACGCTGCGGTCGCAGCTGCAGTATTTCGACTGCGATCTGCAATTCCCCGAACCGTTGCGCATCCACAAGGTGCTGCCCGACAGCGTGTGCATCGTGCAGGTACTGGGTGGGCAATGGCAGCATCGGGTTGACGGTCGGCTAAATGAATACACGCCCGGCGCGCCGCATGTGCTGGGATTGAGTGAAAGTATGGAAGCCATGGACCAGATGCCTGCCGGCAGCCGTGCGCGCATGGCCGGGCTGCGCATCGGCGGCGACTATCTACGCGAATTGGCTGAAGAAGACCCGTCACTGCAATCGCTGGCCAGGCTGCTCGACGATGGCATGCACTTTTCCGAACTGCGCGGCTGTCGCGCCATCGGGAGTTTGTTCGAGCGCCTTTATCACTCACCCTACCAGGGCGCCTTGGAACGGCTGAATCAGGAGAGCCTGAGCCTGGCCGTGCTGGTCGAGCTGGCGATGCACCTGGCGCCACAGCCAGCTGAGCAGGTGGCCACGTCGCGCAGCCATTCGGACCTGGCACACGAAGCACGCTTCAAGCTCGACGCCAACCTGATGAACCCACCTGGCACTCCGGCGCTGGCACGGGAACTGGGCGTGGGTGAAACCACCCTGAGACGTGCCTTTAGCCGGGTGTACGGCCAGTCGATGCTCGATTACGTGCGCCAACAGCGCCTGGAACTGGCGCGCACTCTGTTGCGCCAGCGCAAATGGCACGTGGCGCAGATTTCCCACCGCCTGGGCTACTCCAATCCTGCCAATTTCAACCATGCCTACAAGGCGTATTTCGGCCATCCGCCAGGGGCTGAAGTCTGAGGTCGGCGACACTTGCTCTGTCGCCCTGCGCATCCATACGTCCGCTTTTGGCCGGTTAGCGACCGTCGCTCTGATTAGCCATCCTTTTCTTTCCACACGTGGAGGGCTTGTCATGAACATCATCGCTACCTGCAGCCGTCAGTCCTGGAACCCGAGCTTGTACTCCTCGCGAGTGAGTCAGGATCAGCGTCACCGCTCACACGGCCCAGAGACCATCGCCTAAGCTGATACTACGCGAATGAGTGACCGGACCAGCGTAGCCGAAAGATGCCAGCGGTTATCCCTTTCCATCTCGGCGCCCTACTTGCCCAGCACGTACTGACCGAAATTATTGATGTGATCATCCAGGTTATCCTCAAGCATCATCCGGTACTGATCACAGAAATACTTCAGCAATGCCTCCCTCGCATCGGCCATTTCCGCAGCAGATTTGAAGTTCTGCGCGCTGGCCCAGGCGTTGAAACGCGATGTGCCAAACAGCATTGACGCGCTGATCTCGCCGAGGTTTCCATAGGTTTTCAGCTGTTCGTTGGACAGCTCAATATGGGCGTCTGCGCGGTCGTAGAAGGCGTGGTCGGTGGCGTCGGCCATGATAAGGCTCCGATAAGCAAATGAGGGGCGTCATTGGAGCATATCCCACGGCTGGATTGCAGATGCCTGGCCTCTACGCGAAAGAGCGGTGAAGCCCGCCTGATTTAAGTGGGCCCCCTCTCCTGCCTTCCATGCAGCCACATCAGAAATCAACAGTGGCCGATACCTTCAGCGTGCGCGGCGCACCTTGAGTCAGATAACCACCGTTGGCCGAGGCCCAGTAATTTTCGTCGGCGACGTTCTCCAACATTGCGTTCAAGGTCAGGGCGCGGCCATCCAGGTGGGTCCGGTAGCGGGCGCCCAGGTCGACGCGGGTCCAGGCGGGGATGCTGTATTCGTTGGCGCTGTCCACGAATTGGCCGCCCGTGCGCAGTAGCAGGCCGTTCAGGCTCACCCCGGGCAAACCGGGCACATCCCAGTCGGCGCCCAGATTGAACTGGAACAGCGGCACACCCACCGCCTGGTTGCCATCGTCGCGACCGCCAGCGGTGCCGCGCAGCTCGGCTTTGGTCCAGGTGGCGCCGCTCAGCAGGCGCAGGCCGTCCAGCGGCTCGCCGAACATGCTCAGTTCCACGCCGCGATTGCGCTGCTCGGCATCCACCCGGTAGTAGCCGTCGCCGCCGAGCACGCCCTGGGGCTGCTCGATGCGGAACAGGCTAAGACTACCGCCGAAGGTGCCCCAATCCAGCTTGGCGCCCACCTCCGTCTGCTTGGAGCGATAGGGCGCGAACATCTCGCCGTTGTTGAGCGCGGCGACCGGCGCGGTCGGCCCCTGTTGCAGAGACTCGACGCGGTTGGCATAGAGCGACAGGTACTCGGTGGGCTTGATCACCAGGCCATAGGCCGGCGTGGTGATGCTTTCCTGGTAGCTGGCGGTGCGGGCACCGCTGGCCGCGCTCCACGCATCAGCGCCGATGGATTGGCGGCGCAGGCCCAGGGTCAGCAGTACGCGGTCGTCGAGGAAGCCCAGGGTGTCGGACACCGCCAGGCTGCGGTTCTGTACTTTGGCGACGGTGTCCGGGTCGTGGATGTCGCCGGAAATGCTGGTGGCCGGCGGCTCGGCGACGGGCTGGCCCGCATACAGATTGCCGAAGCCACGACTGCCCGCCGCGGTGGACTCGAACGCGTTACGCTTCTCCTGCCAGATGCCGTTGGCGGCCAGGTTGATGCGATGGCTGACCGGCCCGCTCATGAGTTCGCCGCGCAGTCCTGTGACGGCGCTCAGGGTCTCTTGGTCCAGCGGCGAATAGAGGCGGCCGATACGTGCGTCGCCATTTTTACCGTAGACGTAGTTGGAGGCGTAGACCCCGTTCTCCCGCGTGTATTTGCCGCCTGCGCTCAAGTAGGCGGTCCAACTGGGCGACAGGTCGTATTCGGCGCTGAACATGCCATAGGTGTCTTCCAACTGCGACCAGCTCCAGGGCTGCGCGTAGTTGTGGTCTGAGTCCGGTGCCGACGGCGTCTTGCCGTTGAGCGTGCTGGTAGGCCCCGTCGTGGTCAGATAGACCACCGAACGCCCCTCATTGACCCGTTGCTTCTGGTACCCGACATCGGCAGACAAACGTAGATCGTCACCGCGATAGTCCAGGCCGAGGGTGGCCAGGCTGAAGCGCGAGTGTTCATCGTCCACCGCTGTCTCGCCCTCACGCTGGGCCAGGTTCACCCTTACGCCAAAGCGGTTGTCCTCGCCGAAGCGCTGGCCCAGGTCGAGGTGCCCGCCCACTCGGCTGTCGCTGACATAGTCCAGGGTGGCGCTGCGGGTAGGAGTGTCCTCGGCACGCTTGGACACCACGTTGATCGCCCCGCCGACACCGCTGCCCGACGGAGATACACCATTGACGAAGGCGTTGGCGCCCTTGAACACTTCGACCCGCTCGACCGACTCGGTGGAAATGATCTGGCGCGGCAAAATGCCGTACAGTCCGTTGAAGGCAATATCGTCGCTGAACAGTTGAAACCCGCGCACGACGAACACCTGGGAGAAGTTGCCAAAGCCGAACGACTGCCGCACGCCTGGATCGCTGGCCAGCACATCGGCCAGGGTCTGCGCCTGGCGCTTCTCGATCAGCTCGGAGGTGTAGCTGGAGAAAGCGAAAGGCACATCCTGCATGTCCTGGTTGCCCAGCACGCCGATGCGCGCGCCCCGCGCCGCTTCCCCGCCGGCGTACTCGGCCGGCAGGTCGACACGGCCTTCGGTGGTCCCACTGATAGTGATCGATCCCAGCTCCAACGCGCCCTGCTCCGGCAGCGGCACCAGCGTGAAGGTGCCGTCATCGCCGGTCTGGAAGGTCAGGCCGCTGCCCGCCAACAACCGCTGCAGGCCGTCGATCACCGAATAATCGCCCTTGAGCGCCGGCACCACACCGCTGCCACGGGTCAGGCCGGCGTCATAGAGCAGACGCACGTCGGCCTGCTCGGCAAAATCGGTGAGCGCCGCGTCGAGCCGCTGGGCAGGCACGTCGAGCGCGACGGCGTGCGCCTTTGCAGCAGCCATGGCCAGGGGTAGAACGGCTAGCGCCGCGAGGAAGGAAGTCGACCGCATGCTGATGTCCTTGGCTATCAATACGAAGAAGTCGCATTTGCAGGAACGGAAGACGAAGGCGGCGATGATTTCTGAACCATCGCCGCCTAAATATTTGCTTTTTTTCTTTAAGGGCCAGGTGCGACGCGGGTCTCAGTGGCGTGAGGCGACCAGAATCAACCCCGGCAAGCGCACCAGGCGCACAGGCAAGGTGCTCTCCACGGCACTCAATACGGCCTGTGGATCGTCCAGGGCGAATACACCGGTCACCTGGAGTGTGCGAGCGGCTTCGTCGACAAACAGCACCCGTGCAGATTGGCTGCGCTCAAGCTCAGCGAACACTTGCTCCAGGGGGCGGTCGCGCAATACCAGCTTGCCGCGCTGCCAGCCCAAGCGCTGGCGCGCGTCCAGTGCCTGCGGCGCCTGCAACTCCGCGCCGCGCCACTGCACCTGCTGCCCGCCGACCACCGCCAGCGGCTCGCGCCCGTCGCTGGAGGCCAGCACTCGGCCCTCGCTGACCACGAGGTCGACACCGCCCTCCTCCAGCCGCACATCAAAGCGCGTGCCGGTGACGCGTATACGCGCCTCGCCGGCCCTGACAATGAACGGCCGGGCCGGGTCATGGGCGACCTGGAAGTCCGCCTCGCCGCGGTACAGCCTGACCTCGCGGCGACCGTCGACAAACTGCCAGTCCAGTGCCGAATCGCCGTTGAGGGTCAACAGCGAACCATCGGCCAGGCGTAACTCGCGCACCTCGCCCGGTCGGGTGCTGATATCGGCATACAGCCCGATCCAGGTACCGCGCGGTAACCACAACGCGAGCAACAGCATCGCGGCGCAGGCCAGCGGCGCCGCCCAGCGTCGATGGCGACGTACCACGCGTGCCTGAGGTTGCTCCGCCGGACGTTCTATCTGGCCGAGCAACGACCACAGCTCTTCCACCTCACGCGCCGCCTGCTCGTGCTCGGGCGCCGCCTCGCGCCAGGCTTGCGCGGCATTGCGATCGGCAGCGGTGGCACGGCCGGAATGCAGCAGCACCTGCCATTGCCGGGCCTGATCGAGTAGTGAAGGATGAGTCACGGCTGCGGGTCCATTTGCTGCTGGCAGTGTTCAAGGGCCTTCAAGATATAGCGTCCGGCCATGCTTTCCGAGACCCCCAGGCGTTCACCGATCTCACGCTGGGTCAGCCCATCCAGGCGATTCCACAACAACGCCTGGCGCAGGTGCGGCGGCAAATCCTGAACGACGCGCTGCAGTCGCTCCAGGCGCTGGGCGTCGCTTACCGCTCGCTCCGGACCCGGCTGGGCACTGACCAATTCGATGGATATCTCCTCCTCGATGGGGCGCGCTTTCTGCTGACGGCGGTAGTCAATGATCAGGTTGCGTGCGATGCGATAGAGGAAGGCGCGAAGATTGCCGATCTCCTCGCCGGACGCTCGCCGGCGGAAGCGCAACCAGGTCTCCTGGCGCAGGTCGGCCGCCAGCTCTTCGCACTTCACCTGTCGCGTAAGGAAGCGCAGCAGTTCGCTCGAATGGTTTTCGAACTGGCCGTCGGCAGAATGAGGATCGGAGGGCCGGGACACGCAAGCGACTCGAACGGGAAAGAGCCGCGAGGTTATATAAAATGATAATGATTTGCAATTGCTGCGATGTTCGCGCCTCGCCCTTTACCTGCCGCGATGGGCGAAGCTTATTGCACTTAGGCTGAAAATTCTCGTGCCAACGTCTATGGTAGACAGTTGCAGCTGCGTTCAGCGTCTGAATGGCGCGTCGCAGTGGTGGCACTTTGCGGACTTCACGCCTGACTGGAGCATTTCATGACCCCGCATAGCACGCAGGCAACTCCCAGCGAACTTGCAGCGTTCGTCAACGACCACTTTTCGGGGCGCGGGATCCGGCCGGACGGCGTCATCGCCCAGTCCTGGTACCGCAGCGTCGTTGAGCACCGCCTCGACCCTGGCGCGGCAAGCCGCAAGAA
>Ga0099826_10004208_pt1 | contig 10031 bp, 2 predicted proteins | sample Mtrugardesep15_FD_76830 | JGI IMG/M metagenome (GOLD analysis project Ga0099826, IMG submission 76830) | Root nodule microbial communities of legume samples collected from California, USA - M. trunc garden sep15 | ecosystem: Host-associated > Plants > Roots > Nodule | place: USA: California...
ATGATGGCTATCATATTTTTTTATTCTCTTTAAAAAAATAATGAAATATACATAATATAGTATTATTACCCTTCAAGATCCTTTATAAAGTGAGAGAAGTAACAAGTTCATGTGTTTTTTCTTGAAAGTGAGAGAAATGTGTTGGTGAGGTGCACCGCTCACAATATAAAGGAAATGAAAATTTTGTGTGGTTAAAATTAGCAATAGCAAAGCCATATATTTTGACATCTTGGTAATTCTTGGTTATGTCAATCATATATTATTTATGTGCTTCATTATCTATGACATGTATTAGTTTTCCATCTGACAAGTGTGGTTGTACTTTACTATGCCGACTTTCATATCATTAGACTCTAATACATGGTTAATGTTTGATCTTTTAAAGGAACATATATGGTTGTATACCGTCAAAACTTAGCTAATATGCTCTATAATTCAATGATAATGCAGTCACTTTTAACGATAAGAAAAAAAATATAAATTTTCAAGTTCATGGGGCATTTTGCACATAAGTGCAAAACTTCATGGGGGTATTTGTAAAACGTCATGTTGACTAACAGAAAAATTTGACAGAGGGGGTAAATTGATTAACGTTGTGCAATTTCAGGGGGGTAATTGAAATTTTGTTAATTTCAGGGGGATAATTGACGAACTTACAATTTCAGGGGGGTAATTGACTATTTACTCAATAAGAAAGACCCATGTGAGTTAATTTAGTAAGCAATTATAAGCCTTTGATTTAAAAAAATAGACGGTTGAGATTTGGTGTCAATGAATCTGTTGACACCCGATGTCAATGGATCCTAACTCTCTCTCTCTCTCTCTCTCTCTCTCTATATATATATATATATATATATATATATATATATCCAATAATGTTATGTCAACACCTTTTTTTCCTCCTACCTCCCTTATACATCCAATGTAAAAGGATATTTTAGTAAATTCACCTTATATGAAAGAGAGTGTTAGGTGGAGTGGTGATGGCCACATAACCACGTGTCATATTTGTGTGTGGTGATAAAAAAAGGTGTGTGCCACATATGATGGTCAACCTATCACCACTCACATATAACAAAGGAAATTGATAGATACAACAAAAATAGATTTCACGAAAAACTTCTCGTCATTGTAGTCGCTCCACACCTTTCCTTAATTACACCCCATTAATTTCCTTGATTTCCGGCTAGCATGAAATTTAATTGACTTAGGGTGTGTTTGTTTTAAGTTTACTAAATTTATTCCTATGAATAACGTTTCTTGAAATATATAGATGTAAATTTTATTCCAAGGTATTCGGAGAAAAGATGTTTGATTTACATTATAATGTTTCAAGGAACCTTATACATGATTTTATTCCCATCTCCATGGAAACTTTTATTCCCACAATTTTCTTTGGAAATTTTTTTCTATTCCCAGGAACATTTTATATCCGAGAATAAAATTTAGGTTAAATTGTATTTTTGGTCCTTAACTATTTAGATAATATTGGTTTGGTCCCCTAACTAAAATTTGATTTATTTTGGTCCCTTAACTTCTTTCTGTTACACATTTTGGTCCTTTCCGTTAGTTTTAATTAAAAAACGTTAGGTTTTCTTCATCTTTTTCTCCTCTTTTTCATCTTCATATCATCTCCATCAACATTCAACAACAAGAATTCCAGAAAAGTTCCAGAAGAAAATGAAGAAAACCTAACGTTTTTGAATTAAAACTAACGGAAATGACCAAAATATATAATGGAGAGAAGTTAAGGGACCAAAATAAATCAAATTTTAGTCAGGGGACCAAACCGATACTAATTAAATAGTTAAGGGACCAAAAATATAATTTAGCCTAAAATTTAATAAACTTATAACAAACATAAATATGCATGTTTTTATGATTTTATTTCCAGAAATCTACAATTATAACTTGAAACAAACACACCTTTAAACATTTTCTTGATCAATTCTTGATAAAAACTCTTGAGATAAATAATATTTGATTTTGGTGAATCATCACATGCTACTAGTGTGTACTTTAAGTTTAACTACGGTTACAGTATAAAACAAACAGTTTTTTTTTTTTTAATAAGTATAAAACAAACCGTTAAATATACAAATACTGTACCTTCCTCTCCTTACCATAAATGGAATGTAGCCTTAATAACCCTAACAACAAATTATTATTCAAACTCATTTGTGTCAATGATTGTTCCACGACAGTAATGGTATGTCTTAGAACAAGACAAACTATGCCTTCCCTACGACACCGACAACTTGGTGATGTCACTCTCTTTCACAAACAATCCATGAAAACCATACGGCACCCTCCTCGGCAACTTCACCTCCGCCACAATCTCAAACTCCGGCGACTTAGCATCCATCACCAAAAACATTGACTCTCCCTTCTTCTCGTCATGCACATAGCTCACCAAATAACCATCATCCTCTTCTTCCCCATCCTTCCTCGCCACGAAAAACGGTTCACCACCATAACAATCTTCTCCATACATCCTACACCCAACTTCCTCTCCTTTCAACACATCAATCTTCACCACCCCCGTAAACTTCGGCATTGGATTCCCAATCGCCGCGTAAACAAACCTGTTGCTCTTCCCCAAAAACTCATTGTTTATCACTGCCAAATCAAGATTTCTTGTTGATAACGGTTGTCTTGTTACTATCCCCGTTTCGACGTTAATTCTCACTTTCTCAATCATGGCATGAATAAGCTCCACTCTCTCCATCATATGCTCCACGGAGAGAATATTCGGTGCAACTAGTGTCACTGTTTTCCCATCTTCCTCATCCCATGCGTTTATTGAATGCATAATATTAAGCCCAGGAACATCAAACCACTTCATCTTCGACTCGTTATCAGCATAACGAGGTAGAATTCCGATCCTTGAAACTTTCGTTGGATCCGACCTTATCGGAGAACCACCGAAAATCATGTCAAGAGGATTCATTTCAAGCTGTATATCAGCGAACACAGCGTATTTTTTTGTAATTGCGAAATCATGAAGAAAAGAAGGTCTTTTCATAGAAAAAACTGGAACGTCATTGTGTTTAACTCCATTTGAATCAAAACGGAAATAGGTTAAAAAAGGTCGAAAGAGACCGTAACGGAAAGCGAAACATTCACCTGTGTCGGAGTCAATTTTAGGATGCGCCGTCATACTCATTAAGAGTTTGCCGTAAAAATCATAACGGCCGATTGTTTGGATATCACCGTTTGGTGTAAGTTTGATTTCATAAGGAAGATCTGATTCTCCTAAAGCAAAAAGACGGTTGCCAACCAGAGCCAAACTTGTGTTGACCAATCCAATGCCGTTAATTGGGTTATACTGACCAGTTAACACACGTGCTACAGCCACTGATCCACGTGCCGCTAAAGCAATAAGCGAGTTGAAACCAGAAAACACGTTTGGGATAAGTTGGTGACCAGCTTCGTTTTCGATTTTGTACTTGTAGGTTTTAACATAACGGCTACAAAGTGTGGCTTTTCCGTTTGAGATTTTAACGGCATGAAGCATGCCGTCACCGTCAAAGAGATGGTAGGGTCCACGTGGAAGGAACTGTGGGTTTGGTCCGTTTCTTATGTAAGCGCCGTTAAGTGACGGTGGAAGTGTGCCTTTGATGATTTCACATTGTGTTGGAGGGAGTTCGTCTAAAACTGGTGCAAAGTTTTGTGACAAAACATGTCTTGGATCAACCGATGGTTTTATAGGTGGGTCTATGACCGTGTTGATAATGTCGTCGAGTGTGTTGAGTATTAGTGCTGGGATTGATGATGTTTGTAGTGTTTTGTTTGTGTTTTTGAGTTTTTGGGTGGTGGTGGTGAGAAGAGCAAGAAGAGTTTTTGTAGGGGTGGTTCTTAGTGTCTCATGAGGTTGTAATGTTTGGGGTTTTTCTTCGGTTTTGACCGATGCTGTGTTAAATTGAGGGATAGAAGTTGTTGGTGGTTGTTTACTTGTTATTATGATGGGTTTGAGAACCATGTTGATAAATGATAAGGTAAAGTGGATTTTGTAGAGGAGATAGTGAAAGAGTGAGGAAATTGTGATTTAGGTAAGGAGGGAGATATGATACTTATCGTGTAGGTTGCATGAGAAAAAAGTCAAATACGTACGATTGTTGATGGTTGGTGGTATTACTATTTCCTTTACTTGAATTATTACTAGGAGACATGCTTTCTCTGACTTGCCAACGTTGTGTGGTGGCTTTGGGGGATCCAACTTGTATGACAAGTGGTAACATGAACTAGTAACATTGCTGCTGATTTGTTTCATGTATTTAAAAAAGGAAGAAATTCTTAAACTTACCTTAACCTAAAAAATTAAATCATGTTTTCAGCAGTCAAATCAATGAATAGCATATGAATGTGCAAGAGGATAAAAGATATATTGTACAAACAAGTATACATCCATGTGGTGCAAATGAAAGCATACACCGAAATCAAGATACTTGAGGAACCGTATTCATATAATTGAGTTTAAACTTGATAGACTAATTTTGCACAATCCTGAACAATTTAGATTTTAATAAAGTGAATTATTTTTATTTTTTTTAAGTTTCATTGTTGAGAATTGAGATATACTAAAGTGCCTCAAAATTTTAAATAGTTTAATAATGTTAGGTTGACAGTCCAAAATAATTTTACACACAATTATTTTAAAAAAAACTTTGCATGCAAAACTAATTAAAACATTTTAAATTGTTGCATAAATTAAAAACATTAATTGATGTGCCGATGTGATTTGTAACATGATCCAAACCAATTAAACAAAATATTAGTTGAATGTTTTGACAAAAAAAATATTAGTTGAATTAAAACACACTAATATTTGTTGGCTTTTTTTGAGTCAAATTGGCATCGGACTATTGCAGTCGTGTGTAGAGTAATACCAATAAGCATCTACACTCTCCGGTCATTATTATAGACAAAAATTACATTTTAAATTTATTTAATTAATGACTTATTTATTATAAACCACGTACATCATTTAATTAATAAATCTAAAATATTGATTTTTACTTATAATATTAATCGAAAGGTGTCCTTATAAAAAGTGAGTAATACCATAGCTTACTTAAGAAGAGTGTACCAGTATTTATTAAAGTTTCGAATAATTTCTCAAACATTTGTCAACCATGGACCATATATACGTGATACTTTTCCAATTCCTATCCTAATTAATAACATTAGCACTAACTCATGCATGAACTTCTACTTAAATATAGTGGCGTGGTCTTTAAAAAAAAAAAACATAGTGGCATGGATCGTCAATAATGTTTGAATTAACTTTTTCACTTTCAATTACATCCTTAAACACAATTTAGTTATAAACATGTTAATTTATTAGTGTTATTTAATAAAATAAGAATTTAAATATTTTATATTTTTTGTATAATTAAATAATAAAGTATAATAATTTGTTTCTATATTAAAGTGTAAATATCTATTATCAATACTTATAATTTTAACAAAAAACAAAATAATTTTAATAGAAATTCCACAAAAAATATTGTTTGTAATTTATATGCACAGTAAAAAAACAAATTAACACTAATAATGTGAGTATTTTCATGTACCAAAAAAAAACGTGAGTATTTGACATATGGAGCCGACGTATAATGTCAAACTATCCAGGTCCCATCACACAAAATAACTCGTCTCTACAGATCCTTGTCCCCATATACAAAATATCTTCCATTTTTAGCAATTGTGTCGCGGCATAACACGTTAACTTGGACTGCAAAATTGTCGGTAGTTGTAGGAAAAGGCATTTCGCTGATGTTCTTGGTGATTTCAAGGAGATGGAAAGGGTAGGGGTAAAGAAGTGCTCTCAAGGCTTATGGAAGGATGCAAAATCATGGAAACTGCGGTGAACAGGTTCATGCAGCGTAGTTTGATGCTAAGAGATGCAAAAATGGTGTTTGAAACGACTTGAAATGAATTAAATGTTGATAGTTGGAATGCCATGTTTATGGGTTACATGCAGAATGGTTTGTACAAGTTTGTAGTATATCATATGGCAGCTGGAGTGCTACCACATGAATCACATGAATCACTGCTTGAAAAATTAAGAATTGCTTTTTGCAGTTCAACCTTTTCAAGCATGACCTAACTTATGATAGTCTTTAATTGCATATATATATGTAAAAGTAGGAAAATGCTATATTGAGCGGAAAAAACCAAGCAAAATTATCCTGATCCCATGTATTACGGCTTTCAAGTGTTTTGATTGGCTAACCATTTACCCCACCCCCCTTTATTCCGGCCAGCAAAAACTTTTATTGGTTGAACTTATTTCGCTATGCAATTGCGAGACAATTGCTCGTGATGCATAGCAATCCTCATAAAAGTATTATGGGAAATAACACTAGTTTAAATTTCATTATAGAGAGTAAGGGTCCGTTTGATTTCCTAAAAATTAAAGGACAGGACAGAACAATTTCAGTTGTTCAATGTTTGATTTGTAAAACTGTTTCAGGTACAGGATAAACTAGAGGAAAGGGACATGACAACTTTTTGTCTCACGTACAAGTTGTCTTAGATACCAAAATAACATTTTGTCTTCCAAAAATCGTATAAAACTAAATCTTGTGTTGTGTTGTTCTATCTTGCACTGCTCTATCCAGTATTTACTGTTTTACAAACCAAACGCACCCTAACGTGCAAATGAATGGGAATCTGATTTGAGGAAAAAATGTTGATATCATGATAAAATCATTAGTGGTAAAGGATATTAATTCTAAAACCAAAGGGGAGAGAAAATATCTACACTTCTACTTGTTTTGCTTTTACTGCCAGGGCTTTTATTTATAGTTTTTATATATTCCCATTGAACTTAATTTTTCTTTTGAATGTACAAAACTAGGTTGCTAAACGAATGTAATTAACGTACTGATCTTGATTTGGAGTTATTTTTTTCAAGTAGCCCTATTGTTCAATGATTTTATATGTACTGAAAGTTTTATGACTTAGGTTGCTTGTTCTAGGTGTTTGTAGCAAACGGTGAGTGTTACCTAAATTGAAGATTTAATCAGATTTGCTTGGTTGTAATCAGATTGGAGAAATTTGAATCAGTTTGTAGCAATTTTTATCAGATTATTTTAATTAGATTTGCCTCCTTTAATCAAGTCATGATGATCAATTTGGGTACTTGGCTTTGATGGTCTATTTGGATTTACTTATTTGCATTTATCTACTAACTTATACACCGGTGAAACAGTTTGGGACAGTTTTTGGAAACAACCTGTTTAAATTTAGCTGGGAAGTCATAGCTATCACTTGATGTTTTCACTCTATTGTTTAAAAAAAAAAAACTTATTTCCATAAGTTCTACAAGAATAGTTTCTAACTTATATGAAAATATTCCCTAGAAACAAACTTATATGAAAATGGTTCGATTTTATTTTATCTTTTGATATAAAAATATCTTACACATAGCATTTATTTAATAAACGCTAAACGCTTAATTAAGTTGTTTATATAAACAAAGCCTTAACCTCCTTGTGGCATTGCTTAGGCCCAGATGGATGTTTGAATGGGGCCTAGTCAATAAATTGCTATTGCTTCAAAATTGATGGTTGAATTTGGCCAATCAATTGATATAGCCATGTCTTGAAACAAATAGAAATTGGTTGTTTTGTGATTACCATTGAGATGTGTTACAAAGTAAGTCAAGAATCTGCAGGAACCTGCCATGGAAGTATGGAAAAGAATATGCCACAACTAGTAAAAGGAATTATGCATATCAGAATTGACACTGTTTTTTTTTTTTTTTTCTTCTGATTTTGCATATTAGAATTATGTAGATACTTAGCTGTAACAAATATAAGTGTCCTAGAATTGCCACTTCTCATTTCTGATTGTACATATTTAAGAAACATTGAATTCAGTAACATGAACAAGGTTCATCTTATGGCTGTATGTAGGATAGCAGCACGATATGATGCACAACTGGGAGCTGGGATTCAAACCTTATACAGCAAGTCCATCTTCCCAGCAATGTGGTTGTCTTCTCGGCTGACAGCCACCGACAAATACTTTGTCCGCTCTCATTTATAAGAGAAAATTATTTTTTTGAAATTCATTCAATAAATAATGTATCTAGTTATTAATATAGACTACTAGATACATCATTTGTTTAATAAATCTAAAAAATTAATTTTCTCTTATAAATATGTTTGGAGTAGTATTGTCGAATATAGCGACTAAAATTCGTAGTATTTTTACATAACTCTCTATGTTTGGGGTTTATCATGCATTTCTCAACTATTACATACATCCTTGAATAAATATTAGAAACTTGAAGAAACATAGTTGGAACTGCTTGTAATATGCAATTTTTGTTGGTATTATGTGTACAACTTGTGATGGTGGTTCACTATTGCAGTATACATTTTCTTTATTTCTCTTCTCAACCCATTTTGTCCTTAATCAATTGATTAGAATGTTAGTGAATCGGGATAAAGTATTGACTTTCTATAAAAAAAAAATTATATAAAGTTTGAAATATTTATATTTATATTTTGTGAAGTTGTTTCAGGTTATTAAGTGCAAGTTTTTGAAACTTATTTCCTCTGGTGACCAAGTAGGATTAAAATTTTGTAATGTTACACTTACACCTAGGTAAAAACTTCAAATTGTGAATTAAACCAACCGTTATCCTTATATGATTAAGTTAAAATTGGTTTGAAAGAAAAAATAAGTTGCTAGACCACCGGGTGAAAGGGGGAAAAAACTTAGCCATTTAGTTTTTTCATTTTTGAAAGATGTTTGCACTAGAATCACTAGCTAGATCGTGAATTAAACTTGTCTCATTACAAACATGTTTGAATTGACTTAGCGAGCATAAACATTTGTTACATTTTGTGAGATTATTTTGAGATAATTTATTAGTTTATTTGATTCATTGGTCTCCTAAATAATTTCAAGTTTTTATTTTGCTCCTACAATTAATAAAATGTTTAAGTCCCTCACGTTTTCCTCCATTTGTCAAATAAATCCCCGAGTGTTAACTTTAACTCCAAATATCTATAATGGACCAACATTATAGGTGATACACCATAGATCTCATCAATTTATTTAGTTTAAACCGTTTGATCTTTTTTATTAAAAGAGGGCCATTGAATTATGCAAGTCTATTTTATCTTAAAGTGGTACAACAAGAACTAATTTTATTCTTCTTTCTTTCACTACTTCATCTTCTTCAACTTAACATTCACCATCTTCAAACATTAAAAACCCAGAAAAAGAAAAAAAAACATTAATTAAACATTCATCATCTTTAAAATCTAAACAAACCCATTACAATTCGTAGAACTTCAACTGAATCTTCAAAATTAAAGAACCCATAAATCTTCAAAATAGAATCTCCAAAGACCAGTAAACTCAATCTCAAATTATCCAACAACAACCTCAATTGAATTTTTATTTTCGGCTTCAATTAGTTTCTGACATGCAAGAAGAAGAAAGAAAAGGAAGAAGATAAATTTTGGAATTAGGAATTTGGATTTGCAAATTCCTCACAAACTCTTCCCTAAATCACTACACCACCATCATTTTAATCTATTCTTCTCTCTCAAAGACCATATACTCACACAATCATCCCTGCCATCAACAACAACAAACACACACAGCGAGAAAAATGAGTTTTTTTCTTTCAAAAATGGTTTTTTTTCTTCCAAAAACTGGGTTTCTTTTTTCAGCAGTAAACACACGCACGCACCAAAACTTTCCCTTTCCCTTTCTCAGTTGCACGCACCAAAACCTCAACTTTCATTCATTTCCGTCGCGGCCGTGTTAGGTGGAGGTTTCATCTCTTTATTCTCCTCAACAGTAGAATCATCAAACAATAAATATTATGTTGAAAATATAAATTAACTCTCTCTTAAGGATAAAATTGTAAAAACAATAATAATTAGAGTAAATTACACTCCCCTCCCCTCAAAGATGCTTGAATTACACTCCCCTCCCCTCTTAAGTTGAAATATACACTTTACTCCCTCAATATTTTTTTTATGTTAAAATTTATGCTC
>Ga0099826_10004210_pt1 | contig 10026 bp, 3 predicted proteins | sample Mtrugardesep15_FD_76830 | JGI IMG/M metagenome (GOLD analysis project Ga0099826, IMG submission 76830) | Root nodule microbial communities of legume samples collected from California, USA - M. trunc garden sep15 | ecosystem: Host-associated > Plants > Roots > Nodule | place: USA: California...
AAAAAAAAAAAAAAAAATTGAATCAATGACAAGCTTAGAGAATTCTATCCATAAAGCTAAGAAAGAAGGGAAATTAAAAGGGTGAGGAGTGGAAGTAAACACCTAAAAAAATGTAGTGAATCCTATTCAAAATATCCATCAACAACAAACCATAATTAACAAAAGACTAGAAATCAACTATTTCTCGTTAACCCAAAAAATCCAGTAACTACAAAAACAAATTAATTAATTCAGAAACACAAAAAACGAATTAATTAACCCAGAAACAAGAATGATAAACCCCAAAAAGATTTGATTCATGTTGTTGGTGATAGTGATGTTTCAAATCTTGTGTTGTTTGCCTTAGAAAACGAGATTTTGAATGAGAACGTTGAAGGATAAATTAGATCTGGTTATTTCATTTTGAATGAGATTCATCATTTTTGGGTGAAATTTTCTTTCTAAAATTTGTGGAAAGCATCTTTCTAAAATTTGGGGAAAGCTTCTAAACGAGATTAATAAATTAGGGAAATTTGATTTTCTTACTTTATTTTTAATTTCATATTTATTTTTGTTTTGTAATTTGATTTTGAAGTTTTTTTAATGATTTTGGGTTTAAATTTTTCTGGGCAAGGTTATGAAAATGAGGATGAAGATGGAGAAGATAAGGAGGGAAGAAGAAATGGAAGAATTTTTATTTTAAAATTTGAATTTTTCGAATTCTCATTTTTTGGTTTTGGTCCCTCTACGAATTTCGTTTTTTGGTTGTGGTCCCTCTACTGCCACATCATCTTCCGTTAGCCGTGTATACATTTTTGTAACAGAAGCTAACGGGAGGGATGAAAAGAAAAACGTTAACAACTTGTAGGGACAATTTTGAAAGAAAAAAGATACAGGGGTGAAAAGCAAAAACACACCAAATTTCAGGGACAATTCACATATTTAAGTCGTATATTTATTATTGTTGAAAATTAAGAAGTATCACATAGGCGGAAACCTAGAAATCTAAGATGTTAATAAGTAATGGAATATTTGAGTCTATTGGCTTCAAACTTTTATGGACCTCCACACTTAATAACACAAACTGTCCACACTGCAATTGATCTTGTTGATTTATGTTCGCAAATAAACAAACAATGTTTTAGTTTTAGATCCTTATTGTTTTAGTCTTGCAAAAAAAATGTTCCTATTTTAGTTCTTATTTAATTTGTCCTTTGCAAGTTTTTTTATTTTCGAGTTGAACAACATCACCTTCTTTTAGATCTAAAATCTCAATATTCCCTCCTCAGACACATGTCATAAGAGCACTCTGAGTCCAAGACCCAACTCTTCTCTGATTATCAATTTGTTACCGCTAGTACACTCGCACTCTCATAACCATCTTCATCGGACTCCACTACAACTTAAACAGAAGTACTACCATTTCCCCTTGTCAGGACAATCTTTCTTGAAGTGATAGGGCTTATGAAAAATGAAGCATTGATACTTCGTTTTATCAAAGCCCTTGAACTTAGACTTAGACCTTGACTTCCCCTTGCCTTTTCCCCTATGCTCACTCCTTCCCCTGTAATATTCAAGCATGCACTACCTTCATCAACCTTCATGTCCTTGAATTTGGTTAATTATTTGGTTCTCAAAGCCGCTTGGACCTCCTCCATAGTAGTTGTGCATTCCTTTCCATAAAGGATGGTATCCGTAAAATGCTCAAAAGACTTCGGTAACGAACATAGTAACAACAAAGCCTTGCTTTGTCTTCCGCATTCATTCAATATTTGCCAAGTCATCAAGAATCTTATTGAATTTTGTCAATTACTCTGTGATAGGTTTAGACTCTACCATCTTGAATGAGTAGAGTTGTTATTTTGACAATGGCCTATGATCCAAATATTTTGCCGTGTACAATGACTTCACATTTGCCCACATCGATGCCACGGTGGCTTCCCTCACGACATCCCTTAAAACCATATCTTCGAGACATAAAAATATAATTATTTGCCTAGTCTATCATCTCACGCTTCTCCGCTTGTGTCAAGGTAGTCGGCATTGCTGCTTCACCCTTTAATGCTTCCACACACTTTTGTTGTGTCAAATCTAATTCCATCTTAACCTTCCACAACCTGAAATCATTACCTCCGGTGAACTTCTCGATGTCCCACTTTGAACCCAAGATACACACTTTACCAATTAATTTATTTCCCCATGATGGGCACCAATTGTCGTGAATTCGAATAAAATAATCACACCAATAAAACTTAGATGTGTGGAACAAAGGAAGTAGTCATCACAGAGCAAAGTAGTCTCAAGCAAAAATAACAACAAACAAATCTAGATCTAAGTGTCAAGCAACACCGCAAGAAGGTTACTAGAAATTAGCTTAAAAGCTCACAAAGAACAAACCTAATTTGTTTCCCAATTTTCAAGTCACCCACACTCACAATGAACCCTAAGAATAAATATTAAAGGAAGCTTTATTATCCTTCCTTTAATGAAATATCATTACCCAAGGTATTTACAAATATTTTCCAACCCAAAAAATAAATTCTCACCAAAGACACTCAACCCTATAGTTTTTTCTTTTAATTTCCAAAGTTTATCTCTCTTTAAACTCACTAAAACATGAAGAATAAAATCTTATATAGTGTCCAGATCTGAGAGAATTGTGCCACGTTAGACCCCATCATGCCATGATTGCATATAGTACACCAATATAGTACTATAATATATATGTTAATCGTGTCACGGTGCTTCTCCACTATGCCACGATATTTCCAGTAGCAACATCTCAAAACAATCACCATCTATTATTAATCTTTCATTAACCCAACTTCTTATCAATTTTTACTAGCTAATTCTTACCTATCATATTTGTCCCGGATTGTGTCAAGACTCAATCCTCTAACCCAAAGTCTAGTTTTTTTAAGCGAAGAACCAAAGTCTAGTTAACTCTCACATAAGAGACCTATTTAAATGTTTTTTTTTTTTTACAAGATTTTAAATGTTATGAACAGAAATTTTTAGATATACATATATATTCCAATTTTTAGAAATTTCAAATAGATTAACCATCTAGTTTCCTGTCAAAATTTGGTTAAACTTTAGTTTCAAAATCAAAGTTGTCGGATTCGTGAGTCTACATAGACTCGAAAAGAGTTTGACTCGACTCATAAACTCGTATGAGTTTATGGAAAATTAAATTGGCTTAAAAAAAATGTAACTGAACATAAATGATACATATATCTATAATAGAACATAAATTAGCATAAAAATTAAAATTTCAAACTCCATAAACAACTTTTGAAAGGAAAAAAAAACCATATTAGAGCAATCAAAGCAGATAAGGTCTTCCTTCCTAATTAGCTACTATAATATATACCAAAAAATCATAAAATATATATATGATAATGGCTTCAAACATACACATGTCCTACAAAATCACTACCATCGTCATCATCACCATCATCTTCACCAGCATCATGACTATCATCCTTAGCCCTAGATAAAACGCTTTATTCATCATTAACTGTAACCTAACTTGGATTATTTTAAACTCCACTTAATTCAACATTGCCTCCATCACCACTTTGCACATCATTGTTAGCAACATCAGTTTCTACAATATTTCAATACACAACAGAGAGCGTCGTGAATGAAGGAAGAAGAAAATGTTATCGGCGAAGGTGAGTATGACCTCAATTCTTCTATCTTTGGTGAGGTGACAGTTTTGTTTCTAAATTGAGAGTGAGATCGAAAAAGAAAAGAGGATTCTAGGTTTTTTTTTTCTTTCAAATATTGTTTAGTTTGAGTTTTTTTTTTTGAGAAACCAAATGTTTTTTCAAAAAAAATAAAAATAGTCATGGACTCGTATACTCGTTTGCTAGTCTCTGCGAGTTTGTACGAGTTTACATAAGTCTACCACAAAAATGATTTAGTGCACGGTTTCACTCATTTTTTCCCTCTAGACTAGTAAACTTATACGAGTTTACTCGTGAATTTGACAATCATGTTCAAAATATCATTTATCTAACTTAAAAGACCCTATATTCAAATTTTGTCTAGAAGAGTATATTCAATTTTGTCTAAGAGTGTCCTTGTTGGATTTATCTACACTCCCTTCATTTTATCTTTTTTTCGAAAACCTCTTCTTGATTTTATTTTGATACTACAAGGGATCCTGCCCCACATCCGTCCACAAGTTCTATCACGTCCAGAGTGTGAGGTCATATATTCCATTGAAAATTCCAGCATCAAACTTTGTGATTTTGAATCATAACGTGTACAATATGATTTTTTATTTTATATATAAAATAAAATAGTTTTTATTCAAGTCGATATAAATTTCCTGAGGGAGGAAAATTGTACATTCATTGTGGTTCTAGTCAACTCGAGAGATTAATCAAAGCACTTGTGGTACAAGGATTTGGGATTTTCATCAAAAAGTTTACTTTATAACTCAATGTAATTAGGGTCTTTGACGTCCCCATTGGTCTCCTCAATGTATTTCCATGATTTAGGTCCTTTGGGATTTAGTTTTTATATTATTTTCTCGTTCGATAAATGAAGGACTAGCATTCCTTCAAAAACTATATGAGAAATAACAATTGAGATTTTAGGTTGTTACATAATATGATTAGTATTTCTTCCTATATGGAAAAAATAGCGCATTATAGATGATGAAATTTCCATATGAATTCGTTCCAATTAAAGTATTTTGTAATATATGATATGATATATTAGCTAATGAACATCTTTATTTTTATTTTGTTGTAATTGTAAATTAGTAATGAGAATAAAATGGTCCTCCTATATGATGTTACCTAGATTTCAAATTAACTTCAGGAATAACTCTCAATGGTCCTCAAGTATAGAACATCTTTCTATGTGGAAATGAAGTGTTTCAATGAAGCTGGCTAATCTCAATGGTTTGCAGGGTGGTGCAGTCTTTGTGGCTCTGCAGCTAATGGTATCTATTCTGAATGTAAAAAAAGAGAAAGTTCTGTATAAGCCCACATACTGAATGTGACAAATTTTATATACTGCTATACTTTATTAACTCACAAGTTTGCTAATGTGCATTTGATTAAAAGAATTTAGTTTCGTGTTTGTTTCAGATAAATTCTTTAAGTTTATAAGGTTTTAGATAAGTCCTTTAAGTTTCGAGTTTGTTTTGGATAGGTCCTTTAAGTTTCTAAGGTTTCAGATAGGTCATTTCTGTGATAGAGAAATAGTTGAATAGAAAGGACCTATCTGAAACAAACTCGAAACTTAAAGGACCTAACTGAAACCTTAGAAACTTAAATGACCTATCTGAAACAAACTCAAAACTTAAAGGACTTATCTGAAATCTTATAAACTTAAAGGACCTATCTAAAACAAACGTGTAATTTAAAGGACTCAGAGAGGTATTTGACCAAGAATTTATCAACATAGTGTGGCAAAGTTGCCAGATAATTGGGTCCTTTAAACATAAGGTCACGAGTTCAATACCTTGTCCGTGCATATGGAAGAACACTTATTGCGAGAGATCAATAATTTAAATGTATCTTCATACGTTACAGAATTAGTCTCTAACCTTTGGCTGGAAAAAACCTTGGGAATAAAAGAAATGCACTATTAAGATGAACGGGCATTGTTAATTTTAGGAAATATATATGTAGATATTATTAAAATGAATGGGCATTGTTAATTTTAGGAAATTACATACGACTATCAACATACATATAACTAGGGGTTAAGTAGCATGAATATATGTGAAGAAAAGGATGGGGAGCTATCAAAAGTAGCAAATTGTGTGCCAAAACATAAAAGTTAGATAACAAGATGCAACATAGAGAATATGGCAAACATTTTGGGACAAATCTAAAGCCTTGCACGGATTGAGATGTAAAGAAAGATGATTCTTTGTTAAAGATTGCTCTGATTCAAGTGCATTGTATATCACATATCAAGAATAAGTGATTTACATTCTTTTCAACAAAACAGTCAAGCTAAGAATCATTAAAAGAATGATTGGCTAAACCAATCTTATTCGAATATAGATGAGGAACATTATATAAATTCCTATGATGATCATGCAGATTTCAAGCATTCTTCCTTTGGATTATTTGCTCATTCTATTTCTTCCACCCTCATTTTCTTAATACAACCTGCAATTGGAGTCGGTGTTAATTGGTTGAGGATAGGGTAATCTGCATCCTGAGGTTTAAAACAATAGTTGCGTACTTACCTCTAAAAAAAATGGTTACGTAATCGTTTCTAAGCCTTGGAGTGCAGATTATCTTTTCCTTATCACCAATGCAGAATAATGAAATCAATTTGATAGCTTCTATTTTCCTTAAGGATGTCCTCATGTGATGGAGTCGCAATAAATATTGGGTAAGGATTAGCTAATCTGCATCCTGAGGTTTAGAGTAATATTTTAGTGATCTCTAATCCTTGGAATGCAGATTATCATTTCCTTATCGCCAATGCATAATATGAATTAACTAATATCCTTTCTTCAATTGTAATCCCCTTTTCATCGAGTGATTGACACTGAGGGAGGAACTTTATCACTCGGTTGTAGGTTTTCTAAATTCTTCGGTAGAGCATTCAGTGCGATTATTTTTGGGTTTTTTGAGCTACATACACCAACAATTGTATAAAAAATACATAAAGGCTGACTGATAAAAGAGCTCAAATGAAAAATATATTTATTTAATTGATTGGATGTGTCTAATTAAATTGTACAAACTCGTTATTTATAGAAGAAAAAAAAAACTAATCCTGTTAGCCAATGAGGTGACCTGAAGTGTCAAGCATCTGCCCTGCTAATTTTGCCTTGTTGAATGGATTATGGAGCTTTGATGACAATCATCCACATAGTAATTTTACCATTGTTTAGAGTCAATTTATAGTAATTCTAGAAAGTTTTCATTTTGTTTTAGTTGAGTTCTTGTAAATAAATTAATGGATCGGCATGAATTATGATTTATGAACACAAGGCCATAAACCATATCAAATTACCCAAACCAGACAATTGTGTGGTCGTGTGCTATGCTTTTTACAAGATTATCAAATGATCTCTTGGGGTGTAGTCAGTAGTCACCACAAATGTTTCAGTGAGGAGAAAAGGGAAAGCTACTGCCTCATGTGTAAATCATGCCATGAGTTGCATATCGCGCAACCAAGAAGGAAGATCAAAGGCACAACTACTACCTCATGTGTGGGGCGCACAAGCCTATGCACGTCGGGCACAAACTCTTCCAGAAATACTGGAAATGCTTTCCTATATATAGGTAGGCCTTGGCTCATTAGAAAGTCACGCTTTGATTATCATAAATGATCAAAATCGCAGTTTAGAAAGATTACTAGTGATCGGAAGAATCCTAGAGTCGGGGAATCATCATACGAAGATCATATTTCATGTATTCTTTTACATATTCATTTGTTTATGTGTAGATAACATGAAGCTAATTTCCTAGGTTACGTCATATAGATGACATTCTCTATAACTACTTAAACAATTTAATATGTTGAGTTTCCATTGAATACAATTGCAATGCTTAGCTTTATTCAATAATAATATATTCTTAATTTTTTTTTTGCATTTACGGATATTCATAAGTTGATCAAGATCTTAATCAATATTAACCATAGCTTTGGAGATTGACCTAATTTTAATTGTTTAATATATAATATTTTTTGGCATAGTACATTACCGCTTTTGTTGATAGAGTTTGATTCTCATTCAAACGTTCAAAAGATACGGACTCGCTTAAGACAATAGGGGCTGTTATGGGAGAAGAGTGTTAATTATATGTTTATGGTGTGGAATATAATCTAACCCCAGTGGTCGTTTGCTTGACCGTCTGCCTATTTGTATGAATGGGTAGACGGCGTGCAGGATTGATTTTTCTATTGCTAGTGAGTTGTTTGAGGACTAGCTTTGGAGCTACCTCTTTTTCTTATGCTTGGGGTCTAATTTAGGGCTCTGATTAGGGTGTCGGACTTATGTTATTTATTTATGTCTTGCTGACACTTGTTGCTCATTTATATTTGAGATTTTATTTGGTGATGAATTATGAGATCTGAGACATGGTTATAGAGAATTGTTTATGTTGTTGAGATAAATTTGTATGATGATTTTCCATTGCGAGCTTTTGAAAGCATAGTTATGCATGTTTTGAGTTAATTGAACTTGTAACATCTAAATTCTTTTGAATATTTATATTATTTGCATGATTTATTGCATTAAAGGGTTTAGGGTGTTATAATAATGATGTGGGAGGGGCCGGCGATGGAATTGATTCTCTAGGGATTTTCAAAATTTGATCAGCAAATTAGGTTTTGGGCCATTCACGGAATCTTCATTTAGGATTTTGTTGGTCGATTTTACTGAGTTGATCTTTCTCAATGGTGTTTACTGTAACTGTCGATGGATTGACCTCAACTATTTCATTAGGATTCTCGGTCTCCATCTTGATTTTTGAAATTGAATTTGCGACACTTTTATCCTTCGTTTGTAATTTTGTCATGTCGTCGGCATCGAACAACAATGAATTGGGGAACAATATAGTTGAGTCAATAATTCAATTGTTTCCACCACGTGGAACCCTAATTGGTTCGCCTCCCTTGTTCTGATTGTTTATGTTGTTGTTATTCTTGTTTTTGTTGTTGGTGTTGTTATTAAGTTGTGTTCTTAGCATCGCCAATGTTGCAGTAAAAGCATTTATGGTCATGGTAAGAGTCGCAGTTACGCCGACAAACTCTACCCTCGTCACCGGTTGATCTTTAATGGTTGATCACATTACAAAAAGAACAGTCGGAAGTGTAGGCTAGCAAGCGCTAAACCTAGATTGAGAAGAGACAAGTTTGCATGCGACAAACGTGTGGAAATAGGATTCCGAAATCCACCAGAAATTGAGAAAACTCTAACATATTATTGAATGATTTCTTCATTATAAATGCTTAAATAATACCCCAGGAACTCGTTAACAAAACCTATATATATTACCATAAAAAATATAAAAAAAATCCACCACCACCAAGGCGCACCATGGGAGACTTTGCAATGACAACTAATAGAGTGGCTTGAAAGAAAATGTGTGTGATGGAGGGGCACTACAGGATCTAAACAAACACCTTAGGAAGTTTTATGAGATTTGCCAAAGAACACCATATAGAGGTATTTGTTTTTATGTTTTTGGCACATGATGATGGATTTAAATAAGAAATATTTGACAAAGAAAATGATTAATTTTTGGCACCGTGGTATTTGTTTTTATATTTTTGGTACATGATGATGGACACGGTTAATTTATGCCTTTAATTTATACTCATTCATATATGCAGTCGTGAGTTGTTGCCACTTGCAAGCAAGCCAAGCATTTTTGCTTTTTGTAGCATGTAAATTGTTGCCGCTTGCGTAAGCTATAGTGACCGAAAGTGTAAAAATATGAAAAGGATCGTGGTACTGTTGATCATATGATTCCCTTTAACTCATCCCGGTTCCCTGATTAAAACCAAAAGTGAAAAGAATATGCATCCATATTTATTTTGACACATTTGCTTCCCCTCTTCATAAATATATCGATGATTCCTAATAATGTCATCTTGATGATAAAGCCAATATATTATATGATATATAGGTCTTTATATATGAATATGAACAACATTTAAGCTATTCCATAATTTGATTATAGGATTAATAGTGTTTTTCACCCCTGTAATATATGTCATTTTTTATTTTCACCCTTGTAAAAATTTTCGGTTTGATTTGCACCCTGTAAAAAAAAATTCCGAAATACCCTCATCCAACTCACCAAACTCACATATGTGGCGTTGATTTGACTTTTTTTTTAATTTTAATTTTTTTTGTTGGCCACATCAAAAATTTAATTATTAAAATATTTGAAATTTAATTTCTAAAAATTTAAAAAAATCCAAAAATAATATAAATTCATTTATAATAATTTAGAAATAAAAATAATTTAAAAATTTGAAAATTAATGTACGAAATTTTTTTTATTACGAAAAATATTTTCCAAATTTTATATTTTTTGATATAAA
>Ga0099826_10004211_pt1 | contig 10026 bp, 4 predicted proteins | sample Mtrugardesep15_FD_76830 | JGI IMG/M metagenome (GOLD analysis project Ga0099826, IMG submission 76830) | Root nodule microbial communities of legume samples collected from California, USA - M. trunc garden sep15 | ecosystem: Host-associated > Plants > Roots > Nodule | place: USA: California...
ATTTGCTATTCATCGGAAAAACTTACTTTTCCTTAATGATTACTAGTATTTCTCTAGGAATTAGAATTAGGTTGACACGTGTTGATGATGTGACAGATGATATGGTTGTCTTCAACCTTTGATTTCCGGCAATGACATGTGAAAGTCTGGTCACGCAGACGATATCCTGACACATTCTCCGACAAACTGCATTGTAGCTCCGTTGATGACCTAAATCCTCTATCCAAGGTTTTTTTTTTTTTTTTGACAAAGTCTATCCAAGGTTTGGAACTCTTGAACACAATTGCGGAGATAGTTTTGCGAGAAAGTGGCCGCAAAGTGGAGTTTCAAGGGTGAAAGCTTTTATGCACTTCTAACTTTCTAACACTACCAGAAAACTCAAACTTTCCATTATTATCTCACTCAAACTCAACTCTACATGCAGGAATCTTGCTCTAGAGCCAAATTGTCCCATAAACCTAGAGAGAGTCCATTCTCAGTATCTCAAAGAAATATACCTTATTTTTCCTAAAGTCATGAATTGACCCTCTTTATAATAATACTAATTGAGGACAATTATAGTTGGAATAGTACTAGAAATAATAGTGGATAGTGCAATGAAGAGTTTATAAAGGATATTACAGATGAGTTTGACCCTTGTTCTACTCTTGTTTTGTATCATATATGCCTGTGAGGTTCTTCTGAATAGCAGTCCAAACAAAAATGAAGGACTGAACATTTTATTGGAAGGAAATAGATACATGGAGCAACATAATCAGTCATTTAAATCCTTTAATTCATTTCTTAATTGCGAATCGTTTTAAAACAACTATGTGCCATTTATAAAGTAACTTTCACTTAAGGGAGACATTCCAGCTTATTACTAATCTATAAGAACCAAAACCATATCATAGACGTGCAAACAAGATACTTACAGATCTATCAAATAGTGTGTGATAACGTTGATATGGACGTTATCACACATTGCTAGGAGCAACTTCAACTCTAGATCTACATTAGTCGTATTTTGTTAAGCACCTGGACCAGCAGGATCAACGTAACTGTGAGCATGCAATAGGAGTAGAGGAGCAGCTTGAAAACAAATTTCAGTTGCTTAAGCACTACTATGATTCACAACAGTAGTGACAGTGATTTTTTTCCCTGTGATTTAACTAACTTTTTTATATTAAGTTAGCACAATAACTGATGATTCACTACACTTTTAGTGTATATAGTAACATAATCTTTTGGATGATGAGCACTGTGTCTAACTCATTGATTCTGCATGCCATTTTTGAGCCACAACTTAAATTATTTTCGAAACATAAATGTATTACTACAAATATAAATATCCACCCACAAGGTATCTAACAAGTTACATGCCCAACACATGGACAAAGCTCTTCTAAAATTTCAGTTCTTTCTAGCTGACAATGCTAAAGATACTATTCCCCGTTAAAGTTATTTTCTTACAATAAGTTCTAGATCATTGACAAAGGCTACGCAGTTAAACAAAATTTTCAGTTGGATATGCATTTTCAGATCCATTGTAGTCATAATACAACCTTTCTCCCTTTGGTATATATCTTTTAGCAATTAAAAGAATCCGATATTCACCATTGACATTAAATCTTGCAGATTTCACGTTCTGCTTCTTTTTTCCTTCACTGCATAAAAACAAGAAACTTCATTAGTAGTAGTCTCAATAAAACAGTTGAAAAGAAAATATTAAACTTGACATGAGCTGAGATGATGGTGCACGAGTTCTTTAAACTGAAAGTACTAGTACTCATGTCACCAATACATAAAAAGACCAAGTGAATATTTTTATTATTCAATTTGTCGTGTTCGCTAGGTTGTGCACGTGGTGGGTGTTCGTTTGCTTCGGATTTGGGTTTCTCTGCCGGGTAGCTTAAATTCGTTGTTGTCTGGTTGTGTTTTTTCAGTTCCCTTTAGGGTTGGTTTCATACCACTTTTGGTGTAGTTTGGCATTGTTTGCAATATCCTATAGGGATGTCTCTAACACTTTTCTGTGATTTTACTGGGTCAAGTTTATGTCCCCCCAGTCTTTTGAATTTCTCTTTTTATTTAATTTTTTTTTATTCTGCTTAAAAAAATATTACTGTTATTCAAATAAAACCAACATTTCAATCAATTTGTACTAAACTGACAAAAGTTAAATAGATTAAGGTAAATATAATTATGCTGTCATTATTAACACTCATTATCAATTTCCTTCCCTTGATTGGAGGAGACTTACCCTCTTACTAAAACATCCAAGATAAGTGACAACATGTGTCTTTGAAAGTCTGTACATACAACATACTGACAGTATTGTTTGAGATGAAGTTGCCAATGCCGCATATTACCACTAATAGGAAGTTAACTTTCCAACATATGCAGAGAATAAAATTTGAAGATAATAGAAACATACCGAGTGTGATTGTTGATTCCACTAATGAAACGTGATATGTTGCTACGTTTATCCGGGCAGATAATCAGCGATTGTGAACGATCAGAAGCATAAAGAAGTGTCATCATGCTATTATTCCCCTCATCATCTTCCCGATTCTTTAGGTAGTCCACATCTCCAACATATTCCGCTATTATTGTCAAAGCTTCAATGGGTTCATCAGCTTCTACAGTAAACCTGCAAAAGAAGAAATTTAATGTCAGGATAAGAGTGCAAAACGGGAAAAAGTTGATGCTAGTTTTTGTTGCATATGAACTTACCCTTCCAGCGGATCATAAACAACCATGAGGGGTGGACATTCTCTTCTTTCCATCATACTTGTGCACAAGTTTAGAGCCTTGGTGCCTTCTTTTGATAATACCTGAGAAAAATATACAAACAGGCATCAAATCTAAACGCATATAAGAACAATGGTTATAAACATCTGTGCTCTGATAATCTGATTAAGTATTGTGCATAAAACAACCAAGTTGATCTAAATCATGACAAATAGTGCAGTTGCAAAAATCCAAACTAGTTTGTAGACAAACCATTTGATACTTCAGTGTTGCAAATTTTGGTTTGTCTTTGTTACTACGTAATAGGAACTATGCTATAGCTGTTATAGTTTTCTGCAGACACCTTAAATCTACAAATCCTACATTAAGCACGATTTGGGAGGCCAAAGGTATTTTTCCTGTATTTATAGATAATCAACTAATAGTAATAGCACAAAATACGAAAACTTTATCTGCTTGCCTTTATGTTGTCGCACTGAATTTTTCTATCAAAACAACAGTCATACTATTCTTACTTGACTTCTAGGTTTCTCAATATTCAGGCAGGTAACTAATCTTAAGAAAAAAACAAAGATTTGAAAGTTATGATAAACCCTATAACAAACCGTGGCAGGTTCTACAATAAACCCAATGTCACCCAAAACTTGATTGACGACGCCTTTCAAAAGTAGAATCTCCCGATTCTTCTCATTTTTGTGACTATGACGATGACCTAACCAGTAATGGTTTGACAAAAACAAGGAAAATGAATATAAATTGAGTTTTGTGGAAGGCATACTCGTTTTCATGTTTGTTGAACAAACAACAATAAATCAAACTTCTCAGCCACAAGAACAAGGAGGCACCATCTGTTATGGTTGAAGTTTCAAAAAAATTTCAAGTATTAACTACCTATAAAAGTAGTCCAACTTATAATCTGTCAATAGAGTGATAGACCATTCCTCATGCATAACATAACTCTACGCCAAACAATCAACATTCACTCTGAGACGCTTGCTTATTAAGAAATAAAATCCCAAGAAATATAATACCTAATTAACAAACCCAAACAAGTTAAATAACTACCTGAATTCCCTCACCCCCATCTTCAAGAGCAGTAGAATTTGCACCCCTTGGTGCCATTCCAGGCATATACGTGAGCGCGTTACTGAACTCCGCTCTAGTTGCAGCCAACGCATTTTCCAACGAAGCCATCTGTTCTGATCTCCTCTTAGAATCATCACTCGGCACAAATGGCAATAGATTCCATTTCTTTTTCGAAACCACCCAACGACTACCCCGCTTTCTCTTCTTCCTCACATCTAAAATCCAAAAAAAACAAAAATTATAACTACAAATCTCAAACTTCAATCATTAAAAACCAAATCAATTCATTCAATCATATTCTCTAAACATTAATATCACAATTAATTATGAATTTAATAAGATTCAGCTTAGGTGAAGTGAATGTTTGGTATGACAGTGAATTTTTCAGAATCACGGTGAGTCACCATAGTGATGCCAAACATCGACGTAATTGAAATGAAAGAGTAAATGCGTACATTTAATGTTGGTATTGTGGGAGCAAGAGGGGCAAAACCACGAGGATTTCGGGACGGAAGTTAGGCAGAAGAGATGGTAGACTTTGTTGCAATTGTCGCAAAGAAGCAACTTGGTTGGGGATTTGCCGGAGTTGCATCTTTGGCAAACAATGTCGTGAACGTTGAAGATTGAGGTTTTTTTTTTGGGAGCTCGTGTTCTTCTTCGACTCAATGAAGCCATGAGATTTGGGATGTGAGGCGGGGGTTTGCTTGTGTGTGTAAGTGAGAAATGAGAAATCGAGCACCTACTCCCAGCGCAAATTTAATTTAGATTAGAAAAATTAATGTTTTATAAATATAAATAAATATTCATTAGGCTATACATGCCAAACACATAAACAAAACAACCATTTTAAAGTTTCAATTCTTTCTAGTTGTCAATGCCAAAGGTAAAATTTAATCAACTAATAGGTTAAGAGATGAAAAAAATCAAGAGTGAACAATACTTAGTTAAAGTTATTTCTTACAAAGTGACAATAAGCTCCGGATCATTGACAGATGCTACACAATTAGACAAAATATTCAGCTGGATATTCATGTTCATATCCATTGTAGTCATAGTACAAGCTTTCCCCCTTTGATATATCTCTATTAGCAACTACAGAGCCCGACATTCACCACCAATGTTAAATCTCACACATTTCAAGTTCTGCTTCTTGTTCCCCTCACTGCATGAAAACACCAAACTTCATTAGTACTAGTTATTTAAGATAAAACAATTGAAAAGAAAATGTTAAACTAGACATGAGTGCATCGATCATGCAGAGTCTCAAGAGATTTTAAGTTGAAAGTACTCGTCTTAGAATTACATAAAAAGGCCAAGTGAATATTACTGCTATTCAAATAAATCCACAATGAGTCCATTTGCACTAAACTGACTTAAGTTAAACAGGTTTTAGGATAATATAACTATGTTATCATTTTTAACACTCTTAATTACCAATATCCTTCCATTGATTAGAGACTTTCCCCTTTCTAAAACATACAAGATAGGAGACGGTGTGTGCCTTTGAAAGTGTGTACATACTAAAACCATTCTTTGAGATGAAGTTGCCAATGTCTCACTATACTATTTTAGGCTACTAATAGGACGTAACTTTCCAACATATGCAAAGAATAAAATTTTAAAATGGAAGAAACATACGGTGTGTGATTGTCGATGCCAGTAATGAAAAGTGCTATGTTGCTGCGTTTATCTAGAATGACGACCAGTGATTGTGAAGGATTAGATGCATAAAGAAGTGTCATAATCCTATTTCCGCCACAATATTCACGATTCTTTAAAAAGTCTATATCTCCAACATATTCTTTGATTATTGTCAAGTCGTTTATGGATTTATCCGCTTCTACAGTGAACCTACAAAAGAACGATTAAAAGTCAGGAATGGAGTGCATTAGATGAAAATTTTGATGACAGTTGCATAAGTACTTACCCTTCTACATGATAAAAAACAACCATGAGGGGCGGACATTCTCCTCTTTCCATCGTACTTCTGCACAAGTTTAGAATCTCAGTGTCTTCTTTTGATAAGACCTGAGATACAAACATGCATCAAATCTAAATGCATAAAACAATAATCGTTATAAACATCTGTGCTCTGATACTCTGATTAAGTGTTGCACGTAACACAACAAAGTTGATCCAAATCGTGACAAATAGTGCAGTGTTAAAAATTCCAAACTAGTTTATAGACAACCACTTAAACTTTAGTGTTGCAAATTTCAATTTGTCTTTGTTACTATGTAACGCATACTAAACTATTGATTGTATGATTTTCTGCAGGTAGCTTAACTATACAAGACCTACATTAAGCATAAGTTGAAAAGCCTAAGATATTTTGAAGGTTATGATAAACCCTATAATAAATTGATGGAAACGAAGAATTTCAGAATCCAAATCAAGCAAAGAGATAAAATAGTAGCAAATGTATTCAATAGATGAAGAAAAGAACCTTGCAGAAGAGAGTGAATCCCAAACTATTCCTGAGCCAAACTCCTTGGAGATGGAGAAAACTCTCTCTTTGCCTAACCATAATGGTTTCAACAATACTCTTGCATACCGCTACAATTCACCCACCTCACTATTTATACTACTAAGTCATAATCTTAGAAGCACGAACACAAACACCGGACATAACACGGACACTAAAACATGGAATGATAATAATTTGAAAAATGACATAATTCAATGTAATTATATGTGTCGGGGTCGGACACCAACGAGTCTATGATTCATAGAGCATAACAAACCGACCCCACTCATTATTTACCACATGCTCAAATAATGCTTTAGTGTGAAAAACAAACGATGATACAAGCATGAATATAAACTAGGATATGCGAGGATTATAGGAATACCTGGTCCATCAATTAGAATTATAATAAGTTTGACCCTCCTTTCTATTTGATAACCCCAATAATATCTGGCTTGAGAAGAACCAATGACATTAGATAAATCAAAGTGTAATGGAATGTGCCACCCTTGCTTCTTCTATCCTTCTCAGCTAGGCACTTTCCCTGCATGTGTAAAATTCCCCATATCGTAATGAATATTTAAATATTATTTCTATCGTGATGGCATTACTTCTATACTTGGCTATTTCTTTACCGTCGAGTTTACAGTGATAGCTATGAAATGAGGATTTCTTCGGGCTTCTGATTAAAGGGTAAAAGAGTATTTGTATTTCGTCCTTAAATTAAGATATTTGAATTTTCGTCATAACTTTTGGGACAATTATTTTGTATTATTTGTCAAAAATAATAAAGAGAGTGAGTAACAACGTGTAAGTAGGAGAGAATTGTTTAGAAGTTGTCGTACAACGATCATTTTTCTTAAAATAATATAGAGTAAATAGTCACTTTAGTTTCTGACTTTACACCCCGCTGTCACATAGGTCCCTGACTCATTATTAAATACAAACAAGTCGCTGACTCTATACTTCCGTTATCACTTTAGTCACTGCCGTTAAAAAAATCTGTTAAGTGATGATGTGACACGCTGACAAGGAGTATAACGTGTCACAGAGACTAAAGTGAAAGTAAAAAATGGTCACTTTGGTCCCTGAATCAAAATCAATATCCTCAATTTACTGTTAGATTCTTGACTGTGTATATTTATTGTCAGTTAGGTCCCTGAATCGAATATCAATATCATCACCTTACTGTTAGGTCCCTGACTGTGTATACTTACTGTCAGTTAGGTCCTTGACACTAAAAACAAAATTTCACTAAGATCCTTGACAAATTACTAACAATAATTTGGTTGGTTTTGTAATAACAAGCAAAAGAAAAACATATATGATTTAAGTGTGAACAAGTTTTACACTACAGGTTCACTTTTTATTTATTATGTTTGAACTCTACCTTGTTTATCTATTTTATGATGATTTAAGTTATGCTCTTAATTGGAGAACTACCTTGTTTATCTATTATATCATGATTTAAGTTTATGTGCATGTTTAGTGAAAAAAAGAATTAAGACTAGAAATATAAAGTAGAGGTCTTAATCATTCACTAATGCTTATTGGTTGCATTGTAGTACCTGCATTAAAGGTCTTAATGAATTAAGTATATTATAGACAATTCTGACAGTAACTTGTCAAGGATCTTAGTGAAATTTCGTTTTTACTGTCAGGGACCTAACTGACAGTAAATATACACAGCTAGGGACCTAACAGTAAGTTGATGATATTGATTTTCGATTCAGAGACCTAACTGACAGTAAGTATACACAGTTTGCAGGGACCTAACAGTAAGTTGATGATATTGATTTTCGATTCAGGGACCTAACTAAGAGTAAGTATACACGGTTAGGGATCTAACAGTAAATTGAGGATATTGATTTTCGATTCAGAGACCAAAGTGACCATTTTTTACTTTCACTTTAGTCCATGTGATACGTCATACTCCTTGTCAGCGTGCCACATCATCAATTAACATATTTTTTTAACGGCAGGGACTAAAGTGATAACGGAAGTGTAGAGTTAGGGACTTGTTTGTATTTAATCCTGAGTCAGGGACCTATGTGACAGCGAGGTGCAGAGCCAAGGACTAAAGTGACTATTTACTCAATAATATGTCTTTATTTTTCAAAAAAATTCTATTTCATTTTGGTCCTTTATCGATCCTCTTTACATTCATAGCAATATCAATGTGACCTATTTATATTTAAGATGTGTTCAAGTTATATCGTTTTTTCTAACAAAGGTCATGTCAAATCTATATAACCAAAAACCAAACAATTTTTTTTAGAAGATTAAAATCAAAAGAAAATGCTTATCTGTATGGAAGTTGGTAGTGAAAAAAAGGAAGAATTGTTTTTGGCCTTTGATTTCCACCCACATCTATGTGTTTTCCACCATTCCTCATGTAACCCTCACGTAACCCTAGAACTAAACCCACGGTGGGTTACCCACCTCATTCCTCTCTTGCTCCCTCCGAAATTCTTATATTCCTCATGTTAGGAATCTAGATTCTGAAACGTATTTTTGAGGTTTCAGATTTTATAATAGAAAAGTTATCAAAACACAAAAGACCAAGAATTTTGCAAACAAATCACATAATACCTCAACAACAAAATTTATGTGTTTATTGGTTCGGCATATAGAACAAGATTAATATTTAACATCCATGTATGCTTTGAGTTATACAATTCGAACCGTGTATTCACTAGTTTTTAAACTCCAAATGTTTGAGCAAACACGAACTAACATTTCAATGGATTCAAATGTAGTCAGATTTGGGGGGGGTGGGGGGTTGCTAGTGTTTTAGGTCTAAAAATGCAACGGGAGGGAAGACTAGGGGGTGTGCACTACACCAAACAAAAACTGAACTAATTAAATGGTTCATGAGCTAAACCACATATTTTAAAAAGATCAATTAACCAAACTTATTCATGATAACCGTTTGAACTGATTTAAATATTTTTTACCAAACAAACAACTCGTGCAAAAAGTTCAGCAGACTTAATCCATAAAAATTGATGAAAGGTTTCCGGAAGACGAGCTACACTGATTTTTTTTTTTTTTTTGCAATTTCCCTTCATCCTTTAACAATTACATGTTACCAATTTGGTCGTTTTCACCATCCCCTCCAACGTAAACCTAAGGATCACTGCCCTTAGATCAGTGTTAGGCGATTTTGGCGTTGATGTTGAACTGATTGTAACCTATGAAGGTTGCTCAATCTGCCTTTCCTCCCTCGCTTTGGACCCCATTCTCTTCTCCGATGTCTCTGTTGCGTGGTTTACACAACAGAGTTCGCCCCTCAAACCGATGAGTGTTGAGGTGTCCTTCCTTCTTCATCTCAAATTCATTACCGATTTATATCTCACATTCACCCCTTGTTCTCTTGCTTCTCTTCTTCTAAAACCTTAAGGGTGTGTTTGGATGGAGGGTTTGGGAGGGGGAGGGTTTAGTTTTCATTTTTAAATCACGGACACTATGAAATGTTTTTTAAAAAGTTAACATATTAACATAATAAACGATCATATAATACTTCAATCACACTTGATTTATTTTAAAAAAACATGTTATATAGTCCGTAATATAAAAAAGAAAAGTAAACCCTCTCCTCCCTTCCCCTCCTAAACCCTCAATCCAAACACACCCTAAGAGTCTCTGTACTAGTCATGTTTGTTAATATAAACCGAAGGATAACTCATTGAGTGAATAACTGTATATAACCGTGGAATACTATGTTCTCTCTATTACATCAC
>Ga0099826_10004213_pt1 | contig 10025 bp, 3 predicted proteins | sample Mtrugardesep15_FD_76830 | JGI IMG/M metagenome (GOLD analysis project Ga0099826, IMG submission 76830) | Root nodule microbial communities of legume samples collected from California, USA - M. trunc garden sep15 | ecosystem: Host-associated > Plants > Roots > Nodule | place: USA: California...
TTCAGAGGAACAAGGACACAGGTCTCAGGTGGTTCTGCTGCTATAATGCTGGAGTCTGAACTTGATGGCTTTACAAAACTTGGAGGTTGGGTTGAGATGAAGACACAAAATCCCAAATCTGCACAATGGGCCGTAACATTGACCGATGTTTCTGAAGGTTCATCTGGCTGGGGAATGAGTCTTGGCGGAATAGGTGCCGAACATTTTCAAGCTGAATCCTATCTAAAATTCTACATTGGTGATAAATTTTGCTTGAAGCCAGGTCTTGTATACGCAACAGATGGAAATTCAAAAATAGCTTCTTTAATGCTTCGGTCTAATTGGTCTTTGTGATGATTTTTTTTTTGTTGCTATCATTAGCCTGTTTGATTTTCCTTTGGAATGCTTGAAACCATGATTTTTGGATTCTGAAGAGAAATCCCAACGTGCACTATGTACTTTTAAGTTTGTTCATATTCTAATATTTCCCTCAGACCTCAAGGTGTATAGAACTAATCATTTTTTGTCACTAGAACCACTTGATTCAATACAAATTAGGTTTGCAATTTTCCTGTATATTTTGGTGATTTCATTTTTTTACTTGTTTGATTCTCATTATTTAATGCAAAAGGACGAATTTAACTCATTTTGGCTCAACCACTTGGGCTCTGCCTTGGAGGCAAAAGTAGAAAAAAATCATATGAATTTAACTCATTTTGATGTGCAAGTTAGAACAAATTTGAAGAATAAGTAGAAAGAAACTCAATATTAAAAAAAGAAATAAATTTAGAGAAGTTACAATTATAATAAAATTTAAAAAGAGTAAAATATCATACACAACACGGGAGTAGGAATTTAACAAGAACTCAACTTGTATTTATTTATCGTTTCTTTTCGTTTAATTACATGGTTAATACAAAAGGACTCCGAACATTATATTTACAATTATTCCATGTAATGGATCCCAACAAATCTTCTTTCAGAAAGGGTAAAGTAGAGGACAAAATAATTTGGTGGCTTAATTATTTGCTACTTTTTGTAAACTCTAATTTCTCTGGAATCAACTGAATTTTCACCCCATTCTTATTCCTAAAAGTTGCTCATGAGGGATGATTTAAAAGATACTTCAAATCAAAAGTTTTGAGTAGTAAACTTTTTAAAAATTATTTTCTATAACCAATAATTTAAAAAAATTATTGTGGGAAACTAACAAAACAACTTCTTTTCTTTTTGGTAGATAACTTCAGCTCTTTAATAATCTCTAAATTATTGATCTCGAAATAACTTTTTTAATAATTTGGAACAAATGAGTCATATTCATATTGAATTTTAAAGAAAATGTACACCACATATGGCTAAACATAAGTGGGTTTGTGTTGCTGGTGATAGCGACAAGATGTGCCCTATTGTTCATGTTGTGCAATATATTAGCCTTTTCTGGAGGGTTTGTACATATCATGAGACTCTTTTGGGATAACCTTCATCCTGATAGTAACTCTTTCTCTCTTATGAGTTTCGATGTAATACCTGAGAACCTCTTTGTTGTCAGCCAGAGTAATCACAGGGTAGTCATGCATGAAGTGGATTAATTTTTTTTGACAAAGAAATGAACATTTGACTCTTGAATACTTTCGTTGTCTAAGACACTTCTCTTCAACGGACCTCTATTAATTGGTTGACTTTTCATCATGATATATTTGTATATGTTATTGTTGTCGTCTTTCATTTAATGGAAAGAAAACTTGTAGAGATTCATCTCCTAAATGGTGTTGACTACAATATTAAACGTTTTAATTTATGGATTTAGAGGATTTCTCAATCTATGAGTTACCAATTCTTATATTAGTATATTAGATAATGTAATATTCGATGTAGAATAATTATATACCTAATTAACAAGTAACTTGAATAAAATAATATTTTAAATTGAATCTACGTTCAATAATACATAAGCATGCATGAAAATGAGATCTCTAGGGAGAGGATAAGAAACGAGTATTGCTTGTGACATTTATTAACGTAGGACATAGGGTAAGTTTGGAATTGAGAATGTTGATGTCTTAACGTGTGGAAAGTAATGCTGGTGATGTTGTAGTGAAGGGAATCTACAGCAATGTTTGAGACAGGTTCATTATCAATCAAAAAAGTGAAGCATATAGCAAGATTCTAAGGCAAATACCAATTGCCAAATCGAATTACGAATGTCGCCAAATGAAAGTGATTATCAAAATTGACAATAAATCTGTCATAAGTTTTGTTAAGAATCCGATTTTTCGTGGTAGAAGCAAGCACATTGATTTATTAAACCGCGTACCCTTTGGTCCTTCAGACATTTTGTCTGCTATCTTTCATTCATTTTTCAGTCAATATAAATTTAATAATTTCTTGTCTGGTTGTATAGTTTGTAGGGTTAAATCAGTGCAAAGGAAAGTTATGGGAATCGAAATCTTTATTAGTAAAGAAAGGGTTAGGCATGTAGAGACCCACACAAGTAGCCACGCGTGGACATCTATATGTGACATGGTCCCAATTTTACCTCTTTTCTTTGCATTTTCTATAAACTTGAATTTCATACTTTTCTCTCCTAATCAGTTATTGGATATTTTTGCAACATAACTTGGTTATTTTCTAAATATTGACAAACAAATAAAGTTAACAACTATTAATTTATTCATAATCCTCTCAATCACTAAATTCCATAATGGCAATCTTCAAGGGTTATTACCATAGGTAAAAGGTAATTTATTGTCTAACTTTCAATTAAGCAATGAGGCTAGATCTTCTAACTCTTACGAAAATCTATCTTTAGGCTTGGTACCAACTCAAACAATAATAGATTAGCCTTAATATCTCAAATATTACCTCAATCTTTCTTCCCCTGACAATCAAGTTATCATCGACAAATTATAAGTGAGAAATATTAAACTCTAAATCGTCTCCACTTAAAAACAACAAGGAAAAAACTAAGCTTAACTAAAACATTGAGCAAATAATTCAACCCTTCAATAAGAATGAAAAGTAAAAATTATGAAAGTGGATCACTCTATGATGCAAGGGATGATCTAAAAATTGCTCACAGAAGATGATTTAAAATATGCTTCAGATGAAAAGTTGTTTTTAATAATTTCTTTTAAAATTTTTTTTCTATAACCAATAATTAAAAAAAATTGGTGTGGGAAAGAAACAGAACAACTTCTTTTCTTTTTGGTAAATAACTTCAGCTCTTTTTAATAATCTTTAAATTATTGAACTCGAAATAACTTTTTTTAATAATTTGTAACAAATGAGCTATATTCATATTGTGTTTTAAAGAAAATGTACACCACATATGGCTAAACATAAGTGGGTTAGTGTGCTTGGTGAGAGCAAAAAGACGTGCCCCGTTGTCCATTAGCCTTTTCTAGAGGGTATGTACATATCAGGAGGCCCTTATGAGATATCGTTCATCCTAGTAGTAACTCCTCTCTTATGAGCTTCCGTATGATATTGGAGAACTTCTTTATTGTCAACCAGGGTAGTCATGCATGAAGTCTGAATTCCTTTTTCTGACAAAGAAATGAACATTTGACTCTTGAACACTCTCGTTGTCCAAGACACTTGTCTTCAACGGGGCTGTTAATTGGTGGGCTTTTCATCATGATATATTTGTTTATGTTATTGTTGCCTTTCATTTAATAAAAAGTTAATTTCTAGAGATTCTTCTACCAAATGATGTTGACTACAATTTTAAACGTTTTAATTTATGGGCATTTAGAGGACTTCTCAATCTATGATTTACCAAATTCTTAGTAATACTAGATGTAGAATAATTATAGACCTAATGAAGAAGTAACTTGACTAAAATAACGTTTCAAATTGAGTTTACATCCAATCAGGACGATAAGTATGCATGAGAATGAGATCTCTAGGGAGAGGATAAGAAACAAGAATTGCTTGGGACATGTTTCTAGCGTAGGACATAGGGTAAGTTTTGGAATGGAGATGTTGATGTCTTAACGTGTGGAAAGTGATGCTGGTGATGTTGTAGTGAAGGGAATCTACACCAATGTTTGAGACAGGTTCATTATCAATCAAAAAAGTGAAGCATATAGCAAGATTCTAAGGCAAGTACCAGTTGCCAAATAGAATTACGAATGTCGCCAAACGAAAGTGATTATCAAGATTATGATGTGGCTCCACCCAACAAAAAAAAAATAATGCTGCTAGCTATTGAGAAATTATAATTGAAGGAGGCATAGAATGGTTGCCAACCATTCACTGTATACAAGATTGCATAATTTTCGTCCGTAAAATAGGAAGACAAGAACTTTTAATCCTTGTGTATTTGTGGTCACACCCTAAAAATATTGCATGAATTTCAATGTTTGCATTTTAGAATTAAATCCACGTGTAATTGTGTATGCTCTTGCCAACAAAACTACTATGATAAGAACTTGTTCCAAAGATTTTACTTTCAGAAGAGACCAAACCAATTACCTCTTACTAAAGAGTATCACAATAGATTTTGAAGAAAAAAACCCAAAAATCCTTATTATTACACAGATATGATCTAAACAGAGTTAATAAAGCATTGACAATATTTACTTTTCAATAATTTATGCGATTTTGACCAAAAACCTAAGATCCATGCTGGGCCACGCGTATATTGTTAACACAAGCAATATCAAAGCTTTGCATGACTGAATTAGGAGCAAAATCTCTTCTATTTGGATGCTTAAGTAGCAAAATGCTTAAATATATGAATGACAATAATCTTGAAATATTTCACTGCTACAATTTAAATAATAAGTTATTCATCCATACTCACTCAGACTCAGTAGTAAACCATTTTTTTACAATGATGGTTCATTCTACAACAGATTTTTCACTTACAAAAGATTGCTATTGACAATATGCGAGTTAGCCTAGTACCTAATTTTAATTTAAAATTGGGGTATACAAGCAGCAATGGCATCATCGAAGAATGTCAAGTTTATATATAGCAACAATCACTACCGGTGCCGTGCTCTCACCGGGCGCATCCTATTCCTGTAAGCCTACGGGTCAACTCAAGATCCTTTTTCACTGATACAGCCAAAATATCAAATAACAGATGTTAATGAGGTAAATGTACATGAAAATACTATTGATAAGGGAAAGTTATAGTCAACTCATACAACAGAAATAAAATTATATCCGGAAAATATCCGCAATACTAGCTAAAAAAAGTTCAGTTTTGGTATTCTGTCCATTTATTTTCCTCTAGATAAATAAAACTCTGTTACTGTCTTTAGCTAATAAAAAAAAATATTTGTCAACTTAAAGTTCATCTCCCACCAGAAAACAACACAAAAATATCTCTGCCTAAGAGTGACTTAACTTTTCCTGTTAATGTTAATGAAAATTGTTGATCTTAGTAATATAGTCATCCAAGCACATTTTCTGCAACTCGTATGACACTATGACCAGAGATTGCTAACAGGGATCCGGCTCCTTGCAGTCTCTGGTGCCACCATACACGCATTTGGGACATCGGTGTCCATTCGATCAAGATCAGATGGTTAAGATTCAAGCTCGGTATTTTGAATTATAAAATAAAATTAAAATCTGCAATTTTTTGGACCATCCAATCTTGATCGAATGGTCACCAATCTTCCGAATGAATGAATGGGAGATCCCCATGACTGCAGGGAATCCGAATTCCACAAACTGCATTTCGCAACTGTAGCATGTACCCTCTCTTTACACGGTAAAGGCAATAGTGGCATTTTTTTTTTAAATGTGATACCAAATTAAAAGGATGGGAGTTAATGGACATGATAAGTTAAAACTCCAAGCACTATGCTTAAAACAATGAGAGATGTTCCCAACAACTACGCTACTGCAGTTTTCCTCTTTCTCTAGTATACAGATTACTGACTGCAGAATATTGTTTGAAGTCTAATTGATATTAGTAACAGAAGATTCACTATCTGTATGAATGTAACCAAGATAAAGGTTCATTCATCATCAAAATAAAAAGGAGTATATTTTATATATGATAAAATTGTGAGTAATATATGATCGATGAAAATAAAAACAGGGGAGAGACATATAAAAATTAAATCAACTTACTAAGGGTAACACGCCTTGCATGAAGTGCACAGAGCATTCCACCTTCAAACATATGAACCAGATGCTCCTCAGCTGCCTACAAGATTTTCAATAACAAAAAAAAAAAATAACGAAAGAAGGATCATGTTCCATATGAAATGTAATATCAAAACAGGTGAAAAAATATTTTATCCGTTCCTTTTTAATAGCTATTTAAGATGATAGCACACAAGTTAAGAATTACAACGAATATAAAATCATTGATTAAATTATTACTATGCCCTTCACTTATACACTTACTACAAACACTTAATTAAATTAAACTTAAATTCAAAACCAATAAGATACACAATTCATAAGTCACAAACTTAAGCAAGAGTCTTAACAAGAACTTAACAACCGTGACTGTGCAAAATTGAAAACACAGTTTTGAACAAGCGCCGAGACATAAACACTAAAATTTCTGAATTCTCTGTAATGTCTGTAATTAGGGTTTTGTTGTAAACATATTCTACCATCAATAAAAGTCAGTTTCTACAATTACTTGATCCTACTAAAGTACTTGCTGATCCCACCAATCTTAAAAGCAATATCGCCAATCCCACGATATCCTACCAGATTGGGAATCCTCCTATGATTAAGATCATCTGGATTGCCAAAGGTCCTAAGATCACAATTTTTACTATCGTGCCTGTCAGCCATATCATTTCTCTAATCTTTGATATCTTCCCTGAAATATCATCTCAGCTACCGTTAACCTTGTCCAAATGAGCATGCACTGGACAATATTCTCACTGCCACTAATCCACATACTACATCCATGAGCTATAAACTGTACTCCCACAAACAACCCAAAGCACGAGTATCCAAAGCACGAGTATCCTCTAACACGACACTCCGAGTCAAAAGACACTTTCATATATAGCATACTATCTTAACTATCTCATGCAACTGGCATCTACAGTGAGACTGGTAACAAGATTCTCATTTGTATACCTGGCTATATTTTTCCATAGGAAAGAGAAAATAAATCAATACCAACAGATATTGAAAATGATAAGAGTTGCGCAGCAAAGCTCAAGTGGAAGAAGCTTTCAGACAATGAGGAAAAGAAACAAAGGAAAATGTTTGAACAGATGGAGAATTCCTTCTTGGATAAAATTTGATTGCAAGTGTTGTATTACACTCTTACTCTCAGACTGTAAGATGGCCTTTTCACATACAAAGTAAGTTAAGGGGTGTAACGCATATTACAATCATGCAATGGCCATGACAGAACATCAACTAACCAGAACTGTGTTAACCAATCTAGCTATTGTTCAGGAGTAACTGTGACAGAAACAGTAATAATAAAGTTCCCATTCTTAAATATTGTTTTAAAAAAACTGTACATTCTTAAACATTGTTTTAAAACAATTCTACATTCTTAAATCAGTTTTTCATCTTTTATCAGGTAAGTCTCCTTTCGGCAACTTAGCTGGAAAAGTTGTGGGACACGAAAGTAAATTGTATGGTTTAAAGTTTAAACCCCACAATTTACTCCACTTCCTTCTCCCAATGGTTTTCCCCTAAAACCAAAAACAGAAGTGCCAAGGATGCTTGTTGAATTCGTAAGGATCTATGAAATATAACTGCCAGATTCTTCATAATTTAAATAGAACCATATGAAAAATATAATAGAACCATATGAAAAAAGTAACATACCTCCTGAAGTGCTAATAAGGCTTCAGCCGTCCAGCGTGATACCTCCATAGATAGTTGGTTTGTAATCTGTTTGACCTACAGCCACAAGTTAAAGAAAAAAACATTGCAGCAACAGTGAGAACAAACATCCAATAAGATCAAACTCAGCCAAATACTTGACTGGATGCCATTCAAACAAATCATATGGCCAAGTTTAAATTATCTTTTAGATTGTTGAAGCTTCTCAACAGGTATAAGAAACCAGTTTCAATTATTTTCCAAGTAATAACTTATGGGAGCTTTTCAATCAAAAGTGCATGGTGCTTCACTTTCAAAAATGACATTATAAGCTTGATGTTTATAGAGAAGTTAAATGAGAGTCATTCTCAAAAAAATAAATGCAAAAGCTAATTTCAACTTAACACAAAGAGGAATAGTTTAAAAAACTCAATTATCACAAGATTCTTTCAATATTTCCTTTTTACATAAGTGATTATGGAGAAGTCCAAACTAACATAAATAACTAACATTAACATAAGAAAAGTTCTTATAATTTCATGTGGTTATAGAGAAATTAGATGAGAAAAAACTCCAAATATAAAATTAAGATGAAGAAATTAATTTCAACCAAGTACCAACGTGGGAATTTATAATGTTGTCAATCGCGAATTGTTCAAATTCTGCTATGCTAAAGTGTCATAGCGCCGCTATAGCTGCTATTTGACAACATTGGAATTTATTATAGATAGACTTGCAGTCATTGCAATATTATTTCGACTTATCTTTTCCAATAAGTGCTTGTTGAAAAAATTTATTCAAATCGTCTCTTGATTAATAACAAACCATTAATTCCATATAGAGCATGCTCATCAAACAAACCACATAAAAAATCACACACATAAAAAATCAACGAAAAATAAACAAAATAGCAACTAAACTTGATAATAAAAATGCAAACACTCCAAAAACAAGTTTTCCTTTTCCTCCTAAGTTCATATCAACTACAAACTAATAACAGAAATCATTTGTATAAAAAAATGTCATTGTTTAGACTTAGTAGCTATGTACCACCCACACTTCAAATCGAAAAAATGTCTAGTATCTCTCAAATGTAACGCAGTCTGATATGTGTAGGTGCCTGACACAAACACATGTAGCGTATGTTTGGTTTTCGGATGAGTCAAAATTGATTCCAGAGATATATAATCAATTTTAACTTGTTTGATTCCTCTCGAGTAAAATTAATTTTACACTCAAATTCATCATTCAACTCACTTTAACATAAACACATCCAAACATAAATCACTTCACTTTCCGCCAAAATCAATTTTAAGTAATCAATCCATTCATAATCAATTTTTGTCACCATAGAACCAAACACACGCGTAGTTGATACCAGCTCATATAGTTACACCCAATTACTTATATTCCTTAAATTATTACTAGTGTCAATGCTGTATCTCTGGTGTTTGTGTCCGTGCTTAATAGCTTAGTAGTTCACACGGACACATGTAGTTACATCCAATTATATATATCTCTTAAAGAGTTTAATTAGTATGATTTTTCAGTGTACAATTATTTTACACATGCATTAAATGATGTGTTGTCACGTCAACTAATGAATATGATAACTCATTTGCTTTCATATTCATTAATTGACGTAACAACACATTATAAGATGTATGTGTAAAGTAATTGCACACTAAAAAAATATACTACTTAAACTCTCTTAAATTATTACAAGTGACTACCTATCAATCAGTGTCGTGTCTGGTGTCTATGTAAATCGCTCAGTAGAAGTGCTAAAACCTAATTAACAGCACATTAAAAACACAAATCTAATTTCAATTTACTACTTATATAAGAGTTTGAAGTAAAAAACTTACGCATCTAACAAACGGAGCACAAGGTATAAGCAAGTTAACAGACTTTTGAAATTTACGAATCTCGCGAAGTGCAACTGTTCCTGGTCTATTCCTTCTATTCTTCTTTTCCTCAGACTCATTTGCTGAAAAATAATTTTGAAATGAATTATTAATTGAGAAAGAAAAATGTGAAATTGTGAAAACGAGGGTTTTAGAAATTGGAACTTACCATTACTACTACTACGACCAGTGCGTTTACCAGGACGTGGAATGTGCTTAACTCTTGCCATGGAACCGCGAAGTTCAGATTTTGATTTTCGCTTTTTTGTGCTTTTAAGTGCTTTTTAAATTAAGTGATTTTAAGAATGAAGAAGAAAGGGTAGCGCGTTTATTTAGAAGTAAAAAAAAAAAAAAAAAAAAAAAAAA
>Ga0099826_10004214_pt1 | contig 10025 bp, 6 predicted proteins | sample Mtrugardesep15_FD_76830 | JGI IMG/M metagenome (GOLD analysis project Ga0099826, IMG submission 76830) | Root nodule microbial communities of legume samples collected from California, USA - M. trunc garden sep15 | ecosystem: Host-associated > Plants > Roots > Nodule | place: USA: California...
CATTTATGTCATTTCGTGGTGTGTTTTAACTCTCTTTCAAGTGTGAACAACAATTTTCGAAGGTAAGAATTGATTTTGGTCTAATTGATTATGTAAAATTGATTAAGACCAAAATTGAGTTGATTAAAGGCTTAATTGCAGTTTTAACCCACTAACTTTCACAAAGTTGCGATTTTGGCCTCCTAAAAAAAGCTACAAAACGGCCCCCTAAGTTTTGCATATGTGGCAGTTTTGGCCCTCAATGATTCGTCCTTAGTGAAACTCGTTAACAACTTGAGTTCAATTGTTTGGTTAAAAAAACTGAATGAAACCGTTTTTTCTTTTTTGAAACACTTTCGTTGGGCAATTTCAAAGAGAGTTTCCACTTGTTTATTTTCACATCCAACTAATTGGTTTCATATGTACCTCTTTTTCTTTCTAAAATTAAATTTTACAATCTTTATTTTTGGTCGTCTGTAACATAATTTGTTAAGAATCTAGTTGCGATGTATTTTTTGGATATAAACGACAAAATGATAGGATCAATTGATATCAGATGGCACATACTCGACACCAAATTCTATCCATCCATTTTATTAATATTAATTAATTGAGGTTGTTGCAATATTGGTGTTATGTTGGAAGAAAAATTGAAAGATTAAACACTAAGTAATTATATTTTGATCTAATGTTGTGTGAATTGAAAAAATAGAGTATGAGGTCCCACATAAAATAGAACACACACATTATTTTTATTGGTGAATATCATTTCACACAAATTTAGCTTATGACGGTTGTGATAAGAATTCTCTCTCACAAAAAAAAAAAATGGTTGTCATAAGAATAAGAATAAGAATTCAATTGAATTTCTTAGCTTTCCTTCATTCAAATCCAATGAGTTTGTTTCCTTCACTCTTGTGGATTTGTTTCTTTTCATCTTATTCATAACTGTTGTTGAACTGATTAATGATAAGTTCTCTTTTGATCTTATCAATTAGAGTAACTGCTGACGCAATTTTTGCTAAAACAATTACAAAATCTCTATATAAATAGAGGATTTCGCTCAGTTCAAAAATTACACCAAAGAGTTTCTATTGAGTTTTCGAGAACTCTTTCTCTGTTCTCCCACCAGGTTGTGTTGACGAGTTATTCTTCTCCTCGTCTCCTTCTTATGTCCCTTCAGAATTAAGAATGTTCTTAACACCTTAGTCCCTATTCGGTACAATGTCCCTTCAGAATTAAGAAATGTCTTAAACACGTAGTCCATTCGATAATATATGTCCCTTCAGAATAAAGAGTACTTTTAAGATCATAGTCCCTATTTGAAATAAGAATGTCACGTCGGAATTAAGAATGATCTGAACAGTATATAAATATTATTTTAATATTTTTCTACTTTAGGAGAAATAAAAAAGTTGAAATGGTAGAATCACCATATTTGAATGGTCGTGGTACCGTATTGATATTTTGGAGAATTTAAAGGTTAGAATGGTGGTAACACCATATTTGAGTGGTCTTAGCACCATAATAGAGTGGTAACAGTACCATATTAATGTGGTTTCAGTATTAAAAGAATGACCTTTGTACCATATTGAAGGTGTAAATCTCGAACGATTTTCTACGGTGCAGTAGTTAATCACACAGTTAAAGGGAGTACTCAGCATGGAGTCCTCTATGTGACAACTACTTCAAAACTATCAGCAGTAGAGGACTCCATGCTGAGTACTCCCTTTAACTATATAGTTATCATGTGTTTAGTATTACAAACATGTGATATAATTTAGAAAAAAATAAATAAATGGTGAAATATAAGAATTCGAAAGCTGCGATGTTTTATCTTATATTAATATAAGACATAAATCATCGTAGTTGCACAAATCATGTGTTTCCTCGAACTCTTAATTTTTTTAAGCATGCATATGTTCCTTTTATCCTTTTATTGTTTCTTATTTTTTAAGCATGTGTATGTTTGATTTCCACATTTTAAAAAATTAATTAAGATTTCGAAAGCTATGATGTTTTATCTTATTATTATAAGACATAATTCATCATAGTTGCATGAATCATGTGTTTCCTTGACTCTTCATTTTTTTAAGCATGTATATGTTCCTTTTACTGTTTCTTATTTTTCAAGCATGTGAATGTTCGATTTCGACATTTTTTAAGAAATTAATTTAATATTTTATCTTAAACTAAAATACAAAAACTATTTTTTTTTTACGTTAATACAAATCTTTTTATAGGCACAATAGCACTTGCTTGTAGAACAAGCTATCTAACTAACTAACTAATTAACTTAGCTAGATTTCATAAATAATTTGTAACAAAATTTTATACCCCAACGGGGTATATTATATCTCAACAGTTATGTATTAATATTCAAGTACTCCCCCTTAATCCATAACTGATGAATGTTAACAATATCAAGTTTCTTCTTCAAAAATTCAAATTTGTCAAGCTTCAAAGCCTTTGTAAAGCCATCTGCAAGCTACAATTTTGTAGGACAATACTACAGCTCAATCATACCTTTAGTCACCTGCTCCCTAATGAAATGAAATCTAGTCCTAATATGTTTGCTTCTACCATGGGAGATGGGATTCTTAACAAGGCTTATGGCTGACTTGTTGTCAATTCTCGGTGTTAGAGGCTTCATCACTTCACGCTTAAGCTCTTTCATCATTGAATCCAACCACAAAGCTTGACATGTAGCAAATGTACCTGCAATGTACTTAGCTTCACATGATGAGAATGCAGTAGTAGGTTGTTTCTTAGTACACCAAGATATATCAACATCATTGAACTTAAAGACATATCCTGAAGTGCTTCTTCTATCAGTCAAGTCTCCACACCAATCACTATCTGAATATCCAATGAGCTCCTTCACTTTACTTATGTTACCATAAGAAAATAGAAAACCATATTCCATAGTTTCTTTAACATATCTAACAATCCTCTTAGCAACTATCAGATGAGGTTTCCTTGGATCATGCATGAATTTGCTAATCACATTGATTGAGTAACAATTGTCTAGCCTGCTATTACATAGGTATCTCAAAGATCCAACTATTTGTCCGAACTTAGTTGAATCCACTTTCTCTTCTTCACTGCACTCATCTAATTTTGAGTTGGTTTCAGATGGATTTGAGACTGAATTTCAATTCTTCATCTCAAATTTCTCCAACAACTCACCAATATACTTTTGTTGGTGCATCATCATTTCATTCTTCAATTTCACAAATTCCATTCCTAAAAAGAATGAAATCTCACCAAGATCAGTCATTTCAAATTCTGACTTCAATTTTTCTTTTACTTTCTTAATCTTTGATGTTGAGCTAGAAGTAATGAGTAAATCATCAACATACAAACAAATGATGCTAGTTTCTTCATCACTTTTGAGTGCTTCTTTGTAATTTATTGGTCCAGAATCTGCTAGTAATGCAAAGTGAATGAGATCACCTTCATCATTCATTGTATTATCAGGAATGATCTCACAATCATTCAGTTTAGAAGGTGCTTGTCTGTTTCTTTGTGGCCTATATGGTACTATAATTTCTTCAGGAACATCTTCAACAACACCATGATCCTCTTCACCTTCTAAACCATCACTTGAATCAATATATATAGCTTTGATTGATTTCACTGCTATCCTTAGGTTCACTTTCCCATTTCCACTTCTCAGATTCATTCACTATCACATCTCTACTAATATGACCCTTCAGATCTACATGATTATAAAGTTTGTATGCACTAGTAGGATGATACCCTATGAGTATCATAATCTCACTTTTATCTTTAAGCTTACTTCTTCTTGCATCTGGTACATGTTTGTAGCACAAGGAACCAAACACCTTAAAATGCTTTACACTAGGCTTCCTTCCACACCAAGCTTCTTCTGGTACCTTCAAATTCAGCTTCTTCGTGGGACATTTGTTTACAATGTAAGCAGCTGTAGTGACTGCTTCAAGTACTAGACTTGAAGTTGCACAATACAAAGCATTTTATAGGCGCAATAGCACTTGCTTGTAGAACAAGCTAACTAACTAACTAACTAACTAACTTAGTTAGATTTCCTAACAAACTTGTAACAAACTTTTATACCCCAACAGGTATATTATATCTCAAGAGCTATGTATTAATATTCTAATACTCTCCCTTAATTCATAACTACTGAATGTTAACAACACCAAGTTTCTTCCTCAAAAATTCAAATCTGTCAAGCTTCAGAGCCTTTGTAAAGCCAACTGCAAGCTTCAATTCTGTAGGACAATATTGCAGCTCAATCATACGCATCCCTCTGAACCACTATCCACATCATGCATAAGTGATACCCAATATTTAAAACATTTACACTTCATCCGTTTCAAAATGAGTGTCGTTTTAGCAAAAAAAGAGTTTCAAAATGAATGTCACTTGCACTTTTCAATAAAGAATTATTATTTTACTTCCAATTGTATTCTCTGATTAATTAAGTGTACACTACTTCCAAAGCATTACGTCAATTATAAATAAGGTTAGTTTGGTAAAATTGTCATGTATTTTGACAACATTATTTCATTTTTTAATTTGTGTAAAATTCTTAGGGGGTGTTTGTTTCTTGGTATAAAAAATTATTCCTAGGAATGTGGAGGTTGCAATTATAAACTCATACATTTGTTACAAAGATAAAAAAAAAAAATAACTCCTGGGAATTAAAAAATTCCTAGCAAAAAATAACTTCCACTTACCCATGATTTTATTCTCAAAGGAAGTGGATAGAAATAAAAGGTTTCCATGTAAATAGTAATAAAATTGAAATAACTACCCACTATCACAAATAGTTCTCATGAATTTGACAATTATTTACCAAACGCAATTTTTTAAAAATACCGAAGAATAAGATGCCCATTATTATTTCCAATGAAAGGTTATTTCCAAGAATAAAATTTTCAATTGTCAAACAAACGCCCACTTAGACGACACTCATTTTAAAATTGATGGAGTAATAATTAGCGTCAAGAGGGTACTAAATTTTTGTACAAACATATTGATGTTTTTTATTGGAAGAAAAAATGTTACACCAAAACTTTTTTTTTGAAATATCATAATATTTTTTATATAAGATCAAAATAAGTTTTTTCAAAGTGTCTAATACTGTTCATATTATGGTGGATTGTTCCTGCTATTGTTAATAAATTGTTCCTATTTTAATGATATTTAAGTGCCTATATTAATGTTATATTACATTGTTTTTTCATATTATTTAATAGTTGTATCTTATAATACATTTTATGTTTTATTTAACAGGAATATAACCATGAAGGCCACCAAAGCACTGAAGTTAAAAGTCTAATCGATAATAATTTACGCAATTTGGTAGACATCAATTTTAAGAATATCTTACAATCTAATAATTGCTCCATTATTTGTGAATTAAAAAAAGAAATTGCTTTTGTACTTAATGTAACCGTTTATTTTTTCAAAGTAGTTAGTTTGTTATAGATTTTTTTTAATATATCTAATTTTCCATTACACATAATATCATTCGCATACTTTCATCAACATTACATAACCTTGCTTTAAACAGTAACATGACGTGAGAGAGTGTAAGAGTGTGAGAGTGAGAGTCTCTTTATTGATTGTCGTTAAAACCTTTCTATCATTACATTTTATCTTCACACTCTCACTCAACAAATAACACTCCTTCAACTTTGATATGAACGATATCTTCTTCCAGACCGAGAACGTGAAACATTGGTTAATCACATATCACATTCATGGATGAGTTTCAGATCTATTTAATGGTAATCTAAAAGAGAGTCATGACATCTCATCTAATCGCTCTTGAGTAATGTTGGACTCATTTTTAAAAAATAATGCTTTAATCATTTTATGGGAATGTTTTAGTCATTCAACAGGAAACATTAATTCTTAAAAAATAGAAAGCATTAAATATAGTTAATTATGAGAATCTTCTAAATTTAATTAATGTTTTATTAGAAATGACCATGTAGCCCTTTTGATCAGGAACATCTAAGAAATTGATCGAGAACAAATTAGTAAAAGAAATTTTGAATTTCATATATTAGTAGTACATATTATCCAATTGTTCTATTTTTGCGAAACAAGAAAAAAACATTGCACCTTTTTATATTATTATTTGGAAGGAAAATTGAACCATTATTTAATAAAACAATTTTTTTTAAAGTTTGTTATCAATTTTTAAGGACCGTATATTGCAAATGATCATGTCCATTAAATTAGGAACATTAAGAAATTGACCGAGGACGGATTATAAAATTGTTAGACATTGATTCTAATATATTTTTATTGGTGGTGGTCTGAATCTTGCATATATTATGCATTGTCTCTACCAACTGAGCTAATCTCACGAGGACATTGATTTTAATATATTATCAGCAGTAGTATATACTAGTAAATGATAAAATAGTTTAAATGAATGAGTAAATTTGAAAAGAAAAACTCATCCTAAAATGGTGTATCCCTTCGTATGTTGGTATAGATATATGTTAATAGTTAGATAAATAATAATCTTAAAAAAAAAGTTAGATGAGTAATTCTTTTTATAATTGTGCGCTCATAAAATATCATTTATTTTACGGATCTGTGCAAATAAAAGAAAAAGAAAGAAATAAAAGGAAACATATATGAATAGATGAACACGAGTGCGAGAACTAATAAATAATTAATATTGTTGAATTTCTCATCTAATTTTTAAGTGGTAAATAATGTAATTTATAATTTATCCACAAAATGTTACAAAATTTTATGAGATTTTTTTGAACAAAACAAAATTTTATGAGATTATTTTAAAAAAATCAATCATTTGATAGATAATAGATACATAATACTCCCCCTGAAAAAATAGATGCATGATACTTAAATATTAGAGGGGTTAAAATTTACAACCACTTTTTATTTCTTACATATATAATATTTATTCTCACACTACTGATTCAAGAGTCATATTTAATATATGAAGAATGAGCGATATATGTATTATTTGAAAATATCTTGGTGTGGTGGTTTGTGCATGTGTTGAGTGGTGGTCTTTGTGATTAAAATTGATGACTAAAAAATTCATATTTAATACACGAAAAATGAGAGAGACATATATTACTTGAGATTTATTGGTTATTCTTGCAAGTATTGGGTTTTTATGTTTGTGATTGAAATTTATGACTTCGAGAGTCATGTTTGTTTCATGAGAATGATAGAAAATGAGTTATGTGTAATTTATATAATATTCATAATTGATTTTTTTAATTAAAATTAATGATATATTAATTATATTTCATCTCGTGTTTGTTTCATGAGAATGATAGAAAAGGAATACACTTTAATTTTTAGTTAAACTTTTGGAAAATGTTAACAAGTGCTTAAGGACACTTGATCTTCCATTTTTACCTTTCGTTTAAACTATCTTATCGTTTTTATTAAATCATTTAAATTATCAATTATAATGTCAAAGTTCTTGTCTTTTTCATCAACACAAACAATCATTCGTATGATAACGCCACAAAATGTCTCAACTTTCAGATCATTTTGCAATCCCTTTTTAAGCTGTTTACTTGTGTTTTTTTTACCATTCATAAGTTGTTTTAATTTGTATGAAGTTGACATTGAATAGTTTGTTGATTACAAGTATTATGTCTCAATTATTTTTATTTTAGATATCACAATATTATGCGACCTATGCGTCGCGCGGGTCTGTTACTAGTTATTTTCAAAAACTTTGTTAAAGGTTGTCAAAGATTATCGTAGCCTTTTTGGAGATATGGAACAATGTGTAGTGAAATGTCAATGGTAGCCTCTGCATGATTAGGGAGATTATCAACATGATGAAGTTGTAAGGGGCTTTTAATGTTTCTAGGTGTGAAGAAAATGAAGGAAACTTTGTTACCCTTTTGAGATAAGAGTTTGGAAAGGTTCAAGAATGGTGTTATGTGACCAAAAGCAAGCCATAGAAAAACAGCAATTTGATATTTTGTTTGTTGATCGGCCATGGGTGGGTGTGATGATGTTCAAGGTAGACAGTAAAGGCAAAACGTTTGTGAACAAGTGGCGGTGTATGGTGTCAATGATGATACAATCTATTGGATCTTTATATCTTTTAAGATGAATAGGTGAGATAATATCTATTAACTAATGTATGTTCATTAACCAATAAGAGACTTAGACACTACATCTCCACCCTAACCCGGCTCTGATACCAGTTGGTTGGGGAGTCTGGGAAGCGCTTGGAGCGACAACGAGCTAAACATTTAGGACCCGTTAAGAGAGAGACACCGCACTCTAACCCAAAATCTTAAGACAATGGATTTATGGGTCTCCTCTTTTATATATTCAATGTTTCCTCCATTTATAGTTGATGTGGGACAATATCAATCACACACTTGATTTCCAACAAAAATGTTGTGTCCAAATTGATATTCAAATAAAATTTCTGATTGTAATTAATCTCTGTTTTCTTTTCTACTGTTCCAAAGGGGAGAAATGTTTGATTTAAATGCAACTACACAAAGTCTCACTCTCTTATACCTCTATTGCTGTGGACTGTAGTTATTACAAGAACAACATATCAATGGATTAATTATTGAGCTACTATTGGACCCACACAACAACGTTTACATTGACAAGTGGGTGATTATTAGCAGCATGTGTTTAATCATGTTCAAAGTGTCGACAAACAACTTGTGATGATGAAGCATCCACTCATAAGTCATGACATACAAGATTGTCTGTTTCATGGTTAAATTCATTCTTTATCACGAGTAATTTGTTGGTGTGATTCATATTTAAGATTTTTTCCACGTGACATATAGACATACTAAAATATGATGCAAATAAAGTGACAACTTAGATGGTATAATTTACTCAGATTTTTAAGGGAAATTTGAACTTGATTTTACAGGTGACACAAATATAATGCATAAAATTATAACCCTCAAATGAACTGAAATTCTATTTGTTTTTTAAACAACTAACAAAAATATAAACATGAATTAGCTTATGGTATTACTGAATTTAATATAAAAAAAAATAAAAAAATACATATGCTATCAAATATCACCGGATCTAGCGCAAGTGGTTGGTGCATGGATTGTGAATGTTGTAAATCTCAGTGCACCGAGTTCTTACCCTAAAACAAAAATAAGTTTTATGTCACTAAGTGCAGTCAGCTACATGGATCAAAGGACGCCACAATGTTTCATCGTATAACAATATTTCTTTCCAACGCATTAATCTCTAGTTCTTTTTTAATAGACCTGAACACATCAAAAAGATTAAAGTATTCGACTTAACATTCACACAAGATGAATTTCCCCTTTTAATCAAGTTGTAAACAACATATACATCAGGCATCATACACATGTAGGGGGAGAAGAGGAGCTCTTCGTGGGAAAGATTATGCTTTCTGACAGTGCCATATACAAATTACAATCTAAACCAATTAATTGTTTTCTACATAGATTTTAAGAAACATCCTCCTCTCCCCGTGCTTGGAATAAATTGGTCAATATTTCATTCAATATTGAACTGATAACTCATTGAGGTGGTTCCTCTGGAGCTTCATGATAGACAATAGTTTCATCTGCAGTGGGGTCAGCATGATACTGGCCATATATCGCGTAAACACCGACCATAAGAATGCTTAGAATCACAAATCTCACCCATGCTTCATGATGTAACTGTAAACAGAAGTTCATAAAATAATCAACTTTAACCTCGTAAAATATATGGTATATAATTTTGGCTAAAATTTCAAAACAAAGAGATGGTGGTCGTACCTGGCCAAATAAGAACATGTTAAAGAAGATGCAAACATTTGGTACAATAGGAACTCCGGGGCAAGAAAACCCTACTGAATCAGCTGCATAAACCTGGATAGCAAAATGATAAAAACAGAACGTTATTAATGAGATAAATCAACATCAAAATTCAAAATGGACGCTCATAAGTTACAAAAAGTTTAATGTTATTATGTCTGATAAGCATGTCAGAACTGGTCCTGAGATAACCTCAGTACTTAATCTTCGCACGAAGCC